>Ga0123334_1000448_pt1 | contig 56305 bp, 44 predicted proteins | sample BiotimSIPDNA_FD_89706 | JGI IMG/M metagenome (GOLD analysis project Ga0123334, IMG submission 89706) | Anaerobic biogas reactor microbial communites from Washington, USA - Biogas_R1 time_0 SIP DNA | ecosystem: Engineered > Bioreactor > Anaerobic > Unclassified | place: Washington, USA...
CGATCGCCTATGTGACATTTACGAAAAACGGCGTGACCGGCGAGATTACGCTGGACGAGGCGCAATACACGCCGACCTGGGTCATGGCGGCCTGGAGCAGCGACGGGACTTATGATTACAATATTCTGCCGTGCGCACTGGCGCTTGAGACGCCGGAGAGCTTTTACAGGCTGGATATCGCGCCTTATGCGCGTAAAATCGAGGACCGCATGAACGACGCGGTAAGGCTGCTGGGAGAGGACGCGGCGCAGCCGGTTTCCGGATGGCCGGGCGGCAACGAGCCGCAGGATGTGTACACGGTGTTCGGGGAATGAAATATGACAGCAAAACATAAAACAAACAGGCTCCGGTGCTCCGGAGCCTGAAATTTTATCGAATGCATTTTACCTGAACCACACCTTGGTGCAAAAGAGTATGAACAGCCCGATAGCGGCGATGAACACCAGCCCGATCAGCAGCGACCAGCCCAGCGTCACGAACATGATCCGAAGCGTCTCGCGCCTTGTAAAGGGCGGCTGACCGGGTATCCCCGTCTCAGTTTCAGTATCCGCTGCCCTATTGCGCTGCGGCGCTTCACTGACGCCGCCCGGCGAATGCAGATCGATGCCGCTCATGTCCGCGATCCGGCGGCCGTCGTCATCCTCGTACTTTTTTCTGGTCATACACTGCTCCCGCCGTCCGCCTCCTGATCAGTCGTACAGGTGGCAGTTGGTAATGTGTCCGGGCTCGATCTCCTTTTGTTCGGGGGTGACCGTCTTGCAGATTTCCATGCAGTTCGCGCAGCGGGTGTGGAACTTGCAGCCACAAGGCGGGTTTGCCGGGGAAGGTATATTGCCCTCCAGTATGATGCGGTTCAGCTTGACCCGCGGGTCCGGCACCGGTATGGCCGAGAAAAGCGCTTTTGTATACGGATGCAGCGGGTTCGCGAAGATATCCTTCTTCTTTCCGTATTCGACGATATCGCCGAGGTACATGACCGCGATTGTGTCGGATATGTGCTCGACCACCGACAAATCGTGCGATATGAACAAATAGGTCAGCTTGCGCTTTTCCTGCAGATCCATCAGCAGATTGATGATCTGCGCCTGTATCGACACATCGAGAGCGGAAACCGGTTCGTCGCAAACCACGAATTCGGGGTTCAGTGCAAGCGCCCTTGCGATGCAGATCCTCTGCCTCTGGCCGCCCGAGAACTCGTGCGGATACCTGTCCTTGTGGTAGGTCTGCAGACCGCAGTCTTCCATGGTGCTGCTGATAAAATCATCGTATTCCTGCTTTGCTACGAGCTCGTGCTCCCTGACCGCCTCGCCGATGATTTCTCCTACCGGAAGGCGCGGCGACAGGCTCGAATATGGATCCTGGAAGATGATCTGCATTTTGGGGCGCAGCGCGCGCAGTTCATCCTTTTTCAGATCAAACACTTCCTGGCCGTTGAACAGCACCTTGCCTTCGGTCTTATCCACAAGGCGCAGCAGTGTTCTGCCGACCGTTGTTTTGCCGCATCCGGATTCCCCGACCAGTCCCATTGTCGTTCCGCGCTCGATTTTGAAGCTTATGCCGTCGACGGCTTTTACATGGCCGGTCACGCTCTGCAAAAGGCCTTCCTTGATCGGGAAGTATTTCTTTAGGTTTTCCACTTCCATGATATATTTTTCATCGCGCACCGCAGATGTATTCTTCATACCCTCTTGCATTTTCATTACCTTCCGTTGGTTAAATTTTTACCGTCGTATAAATAGCACGTCACGGTATGCGTATCCGACAAAGCAACTTCGCCCGGATAAGCCCCGTTGCAGGCTTCGATGCATTTTTCGCAGCGATCCTTGAAGTAGCAGTAATCCGGCATCTCGATCGGATTCGGCACCTTGCCGGGAATGCTGTAGAGCCTTTCGACATCCTTATGAACGCCGGGCCGCGACGCCATCAGGCCGATCGTGTACGGATGGCTGGGATGCAGGAATACTTCATCCACCGTGCCCTTTTCAACGACTCTGCCGGCGTACATGACGACGACATAATCAGCCATGCCGGCGATGACGCCCAGGTCATGCGTAATCAGCATAATGCTCGAATTGATCTTATCCTTCAGGCTCTTTAAGATATCAAGTATCTGCGCCTGTATCGTAACATCGAGCGCGGTTGTCGGCTCATCGGCTATGATGAGCTTCGGGTTGCACGCAAGAGCCATTGCGATCATGACCCTCTGGCGCATTCCGCCCGACAACTCGTGCGGATACCTGCGGTATACGCCCTCGCTGTCCGCTATGCCGACCATGTCCAGCATCTCGATGCTGCGCTGCTTGATCTGGGCCTTTGCCGATTTGCTGAGCTTGCGCGTCGATTCCTGAACTGCGTCAAGCCCAAATATATCCTCCCTGTGCAGCGCGATGACCTCGTCGAGCTGGGTTCCGATCCTGAACACGGGATTCAGGCTCGTCATGGGCTCCTGGAATATCATGGACACCTTGCTGCCGCGTATATTGTACATTTTCTCGAGCGGTGTTTTGACGATGTCATAAACCTTGTCGCCGGCGTTGAACCGTATCTGACCGCCGACGATCTGGCCCTGGGGGCGCTGCAGCAGCTTCATCAGCGACAGGCTTGTGACCGACTTGCCGCACCCCGATTCCCCTACGACGCCGACTGTTTTTCCGGCAGGGATATCGAACGACACGCCGTCCACGGCCTTGACTGTCCCGATGTCTGTAAAAAAGCTGGTGTGCAGGTCGTCGAATTCGACTACGTTGCCGGGATCCCTCATCTGTACCAGATATTCGGATTCCGGGACATTCCTGCGCTTGTTCTGCCTTTCATATTGATCGGTGATCCTGCGGTTTTCGCGCGATATCCTTCTTGATTCCTGTGCTGAAAGGTAATTTGCCTTCCGGATGCTTTTCTTTGTAGCTTTATCGTTGGTCATTTTGTATCTCCTACCTCTTCATCTTGGGGTCGAAGGCATCCCGCAGGCCGTCGCCGATGAAATTGAACCCGAGCACTGTCACAAGTATGCAGAAACCGGCCGGGATCCAGACAAACAAGTAGTTTGTCATAACATATGAGTTCGTGACATCATTGATGATATTGCCCCATGATGCGAACGGGAACTTGACGCCCATGCCCAGAAAGCTCAGCACCGATTCGGTCAGTATGACTCCGCCGAGGCTCATGGTGCTTATAACGATGAGCTGCGGTATGACATTCGGCACCAGGTGCTTGAATATGCGGCGCTTTACCGATATGCCGGTCGCTTCGGCCGCTACCATGAATTCCTGCTCGCGCAGCGAAAGTATCTGGCCGCGGACCAACCTTGCGATGCCCGGCCAGCCCAGTATGCCCAAAAGCAGCATCAGGTAGATCATTCTGATCTGCGGGTCGATCCTGAGTTCATCCATCATTGCGCCGAGTATGATGATCAGCGGCAGCGAAGGAATACTGTTGAATATATCGACGAGGCGCATCAGCAGGTTGTCGACCCATTTCCCGAAATATCCGGCGATACCGCCCAGTATGACGCCGAGCACCGTTTCGATGATTACGACAATGAAGCCGATGATCAGCGACACCCTGCCGCCGAACATCAGGCGCGTCAAAAGATCCATGCCGTTTCCGTCGGTGCCGACAAGGTGTTCTTTGGACGGGCTGGCATAATCCATGACAACATAGGTCTGCTCAATCCACTTGATCGTCCACAGGTTGTTTTCGCGTATGATCGTATAATGCTGCTCGGTGCCGTCCGGATTGGTATAGGTAAACTCCTCGGCGCCCTGAGCGATCAGTTCCTTTACATGCTGCTTGAAGTCGATGGTCAGGAAGATATCGCCGTACACCGCCTGCACATTGTATTTGGATATGTTGGCAAACAGCACCTTTTCCCCGCCCTTGACCTGATAAATCTCGGCGATATCGCCCTGCTCCTCCACATGGTATCTGTTGGAGCCGACCGTGAACTCTTTTGCGTTCTGATTGACGGCAAGCTCCGCCTTATACCGGAAATCATATCCGGGATCGGCGTCGCTGGCTGCAAAGTCGAAGATCCTCTTGGTTGCGATGGCCAGCGGCTCGGAGAGATAGGCCTTGTAGCTCTTTTTATCCTGTTTGATAATATAGTTGGTGTTGCTGCTTACAAAGCTTTCGGCTTTGTCTGCGATCGCTGCCGAAAAATCGGATTTGAATGTTCCGGCAAGCTCGGTGGTAATGGCGACATCCCTGCCGGTGACCATGGCCACGGCAACCTCTTTGAGTCCGTGTATCATGAAAAAGTCATCGCCGATATTCTCGACGCCGTACTCCCTGCCGCCGGAGCTCATCGTTGTTTCCTTTTTATTGACGGCAAGCACGAATTGCGAACGCGCGGTCATCGGGAACTCCGAACCGTCGATTGTCGTAAACTTGTACTCCGTGTTCTCCGATACGCCCGCATAGTCCTTGGGCATTTCGATGTATTCATTGAACACCCTGCTCTCGGAATATCCGAACATCCCCATGATCCATCCGCCGAGGAAAGAGAACAGGAACATAACGCCTATGATGATTGCGCCCGTTATGGCAAGCTTGTTGCGGACAAACCTCTTGAACACGAGCATTGCGGGTGAAAGCACCCGGATTCTCTGTTCATCGTCAAGTGCATCCGAAGCGCTCACATGCTGCTGTGCATTTTTCAAATCTTTGTTTTTATCCTCAATCATAATTCACCCGCTCCTTCAACTCACTCTGACTCTGGGGTCAACGACCGCATACAGTATATCGGCAATCAATGTGCCGAGCAGCGTTAGAGCCGCCAAGAATATCATATAAAACATGGAAAAGTTGATGTCCGAGCTCCTCATCGCCTCGTACGCCGTCTTTCCAATGCCTGTAATCCCAAACAATGTTTCCGTGATCAGCGCGCCTGAAAACAATCCCGGAAGCGTTCCGCCGATGATCGTTACGATCGGTATCAGCGTGTTGCGGAAAGCGTGGTAATTGATCACGCGCCTTTCCGAAAGCCCCTTTGCGCGGGCTGTGCGTATATAGTCAGAATTCAGGACTTCCAGCATATTGGTGCGCGTAAAGCGCATCAGCGAACCGATGCTTATGATGACGAGCGTCATGACGGGCAGCACATAGTGCTTTGCGATATCCAGCAGCTGCCCCCAGCGGTCGAGCTGGAAGTAATAGCGTCCGACCGTGCCGTACAGGTCGAACCAGCCCAGTTTGATGGAGAAAACCAGTTTCAGTATCGTAGCAAAAAAGAATGTCGGGAGCGATATTCCAATCAATGCGAAAACAGTTATGGCGTAATCCGTTTTGCTGTACTGCCTTGTGGCCGACACGATGCCCAGCGGAATCGCAATGAGTATCTCAAATATGAACGCCACAGCGCCGAGTACGAATGAATACCAGATGACCTCGGTAAACTTTTCTGTAACAGGCACGTTGAAATACCAGCTGTCCCCGAAATCACCCTTGAACATGTTGACCAGCCAGTTCAGGTACCCCCTGAATATGCCGACATCAAGGCTGTAGACCTGGTTCAGCTGTGCAAGCCATTCCGAATAGGACTTGGCCCCGGGCAGCGAGGCCCTCTGCCTTGCTATGGATTCAACATAGGAAGTCGGCATGCTGCGCATAATCGCATAGATGATGAATGCGACGAAAAGCAGTATGATGATGCTTATAAAAAGCCTTTTTAATATATAATTACGCATTGGAATATCCCTCGTCTAATAAATACCAAACATTAAGTCAAAACTTTATTGAGCTTGAGCCCATCGCAGACGGGCTCAAGCTCATTGTTTCAATGTCCTTTACTTCTGACTGCGGTTTTAGCCGACAATCATTTCCAGATCCTGAATGTCATTGGCCCAGCCCCAGAAGGTTGTGATGTCCGGAGTCACGGTGTCCATGTTCACGCGCTGCGGGCTGAATATGATGCAGTTCTGCCTCTGGTAGATCGGGATCTCAACCGCCCAGTCGATGATGCGGTCAAGGCAGGCCTTGTAGGTGGCCTTTCTGTAAGCCTGGTCATCGCTCTTCCTGGCGTCGAGTATCAGTTGGTCAAGCTCGGCGTCCTGGATGTGGTAGTGGTTGGACTCGGAAGAGCCTTCGTTGCCGACCACGTTGTTCGAATAGTAAATCTGATACATATCCGGGTCGATGGTGGCACCCCATGCTGCGCACCACAGTTCCTGGGTGGCTGCATCAAGCTTATCCCACAGAACGTTCGAGTCGGCCGGATCGTTGACAATCAGGTTGATGCCGACTGTCGCGAGGGCTTCCTTGACCATTGTGCAAAGCATGAACGACGGATGGTCGCCCGTGCCCTGTCCGGGAATGATGATCTCATACTCAAGCTTGGCGCCTTCCGGAGCTGCCGTGAACTTGCCTGTAGCTTCGTCGAAGGTGTAGCCTGCCGCCTTAAAGTACCCGATGGCAGCTTCAAGAGCCGCGGCATACTTGTCTTCGGCAACCATGTCGGATGTGTAGATGTCCTCACCCTCAACATTTGTCGAGAACGCTACCCTGTAGCCTTCGTCGGTCTTCTGGGGAGCCGCCCACGAAGTGTTGGAAATCGGGTAGTTGATGACGGACGCGCGCTCGCCGTAGTAGCTGTCAACCGTAAGGTCTCTGTAAACAGCGATCAGTGTCGCAAGCGCTCTGCGGAGATTCTTGCTCTCCTCGGAATCGGCAACCCCGCCGACATTGACTGTGGAAGCGTTGATTCCGACATAGCCGTAACCAAGGTTGTTGACGGTGTTGGTCACGATGACGTCGCCAGTGACCTCGCCGTTGCTGTTGTGGCTGTTGATTTCCTCGACCACCGCCGTGCTGAAGGAAGGATCGGAGATGTCGATCGTGCCTGTGGCTACGCCGGGCACCATGTCAGCATCCGCGGTTTCCTTAAACTGTATGTAGTAGGTCTTGGGTGCGCCTTTGTAATAATTTTCGTTGGCTTCAAAGTACACAACCTTGTTCTCGTACTTGATGAAGCGGTACGGGCCTGCGCCCATGGGCTGCGTTGTCTTTGCCTGTACTGTGCTCAGGTCGCCGTAATCAAATCCGAACTTGTTGTTGTCATAGTCGAATTTGCTCTCGTCGCCGTAATAGTGCAAAGGGGATACCGTGATGCCAAGCTGGTAAATCGCTGTGGCGTCAAAGCCTTCGACGGTGACTTCAACCTGGGTATCGCTGAGCTTCTTGATGCCGGCGATGTTCGGGATTCCCTGTCCTGCAAGGGACGGATCCTTCGGGCCTTCGGTTGAAATGAACCTGGAGCGGGCCAGACCTGTTACGGATGAATCGTCTGCGGCCTCAACGCTCCAATATGCATCGGCATCGCCTTCATAGGCTGCATAAGTTTCATTATAGTAATCTTCGATTGTGGGCATGTCGTCGCCGACCATGGTCCATGTTGTTCCGGTGACTGCACTTGTAAAGGATTTGTCCTCATTGACTGTGCCAAAGCCCCAAAGAGCCATGCCGTACATGACCTTTATGCCTTCGTTCGCGCCGATTTCCTCAGCGGTGTATCCGGGGGCATAGTCTGCCGCGTAGCCCAGATAGTTGGCATAAACATAGTCAACGATCGCCTGTACGTCCTTCACCCATTCTTCCTTCATGATCGCCCAGAAGCCGTCCTGCTGTTCCTGGGTCCATGCGTCTGTCGAAGCCCAAACATGATCCGGGCCTGCGGCAAGTATTTCGTCGAACATGGCGTTGAACTTCTCGTAAACTTCATCCGAAGTCTGCGTGCGGTAGTTCTGCATTCCGACGATCGGTACCGAGTAAAGTGTGGACGAACCTGTGAAGGTCGGGTCGGCATAAACATAATATGAGAATATTACGTCATCCGCTGTCAGCAGTTCGCCGTCGCTGAACTTCACGTCATCCCTGATTGTCCAGGTATAGACTGTCTTGTCGGCCGCCTCGTCGTAGTTTACGTCGACATTGGCGATGCCTGTGTAGAGGTAGTCCGTTCCGTTGTACGGAATTGTCTCGCCTTCGATTGCGTTGTAGACGATAGCGCCTGTCCTGTCGGTTGTAAGCAGGCCTACGGCTGTCATTGACACGACATCCTGGTCATAGCCGGTGTCGGCAAAGAAGGGGCTGAACTTTTCGCTGAACTCCCTGTATCCGACTACCAGCGGAACGTCCTTCTGCGACTCAACCACTGCTTCCGGAGCAGCTGTCTCTTCCGGTGCGGGCGTTGCGGTTTCTGTAGGCGTTACTGTGCAGCCTGCGAATATACTCAGAGCCATCACAAGAACAAGCAGCACTACAAAAACTCTTAAGCCTTTTTTGTTCTTCATCTTTCAATCTCCTTTTCATATATATTTACAATGAATAATTCAATTATACAAGCTTTCCGCGATGAACGCCAATCGTAAATCCATGCCTGCGGGAGAAAATTTTTCCGTTTACCGCTTTACGCGGGTGCACGGGAATTTTCGCTGCAGGTGCAGAAATACAATATTTACCGCAACAATCAGCAGACAGCCCAGTATATAAATTATTTCATTATTCATTGCGTATATGCCATTGATTGCAAGGAACAGCACGTCCCCGGCCAAAGACAGGCCGGCCAGTATCATTACGGCAATCGTGACGCCTTTGAGCTGTACGACGGAATGGTTGTAAGCCTTCTGCGTCATTTTCTCTTTTGCGGTAATGATCTTGAACACATCTGCTCCCATGAACGCCATGGGCAGGAACATCGCGGCATAGGGCAGGGCCACATAAAGCACCCGGCTGCTGCCGACATTCAAAAAGCCCATCGACACATATGCCGCCGCGGAAAAGAGCGCCAATACGGCATAGATGATTTTCATACGCACAAGCTTTTGGGGCGGCATGTCATAGCAATAGTAATCGCCTTTATAAACGCACCCGCCTGCGCTGTCGAATTCGTAGTCGTCTACGTACTTCCACCGGCCCCCGGCGTGTCTCTCATTTTTTACGCCTTCGGCCATCATTCTACGGTAAACTCCTTTGCCGCCGATCTAAGCCCTGCGCCCGACACCGGGACCACGACAACCTCGAGCCTGCATGTTCCGCTCTTCAGGTTTGCGATCTCTTTATATTCCAGCGTGATGTTGTACATGCCCTGCTGCACCATGGAGCCTTCGCCGTGCCAGGCGGCCAGTCCGTCGGCGTCATATACGATGTACTTGACGCTTTGAATCTGATCGGCAGGGTATAATCCGCCGTCGGCTTCCAGGCTGACGGTGGCCCCGAATACGGCGTGCACGCCCCTGGCGACCGTGTCGGGCCCCTCGATTTTGACCGATGCCTGCCTGGAGCCTGTAAAATCAGACCATTTGGCCGCCGGGTCGATGTATCTGTCAAAATTCGAAAGCGTAAGCGTCATAGCCGCCGGGTCTGCCGAGCTTATGAAGTACGGCCCGCAGCCGATGTAGAAGTGCCCGTACTCGCTGTAGAAATTCAGTATGTTGTCATACGCGCCCAGGGCCTGTTCCGCGGTAACATAACGGCTCATCGCAGGCTCATAGGGTATGAATTGATCCTCAATGCATGCCACCAGGCTGTCCTCAAGCGCCTTAAGGCTCGGCCCGGACAGCCAGTCGAGCCACAACTTTCCGCTGTTGTCGGAAGCATGTTCCGTCAGTGCGGCATCGCCGGCGGAAACCGCCCGCAGCGACACGGCCATGTCGGCCCAATTGCTTTGTCCGCGGCCGTAGGCCGGCCACAATGTTTCAACATTGTCCTCGGCGTCGGTATAATAGAGATCGGAATAATACTCGATGGTCAGAGGGTCGACGGAAAGTATCCTCCACCCCTTGAAGCTTTGCTTGAATTTTGCGAGCGACGCCGCAAGCGAGGGATCATGGTATGCGCTGCCCTCGGAACCCAGATCGAACTTTACAATCATGGCCATCATGAAATCCGCGGCCGACAGGTTGGTGCCGTCGTGCCAGAGCATGTCGTATAAATCCGCGGGATAGGTTACGACACTCTTTCTCCTGGCTGTCAGATATCCCCGCTCCGCGATAGCCTGGGCTTCGTCGACCCGCGCCGCCGCCGTGCTGATCTCTTCGGCTGTGGAGTTATTATCCGCCTCGGCCGTCGCAAGCCAAGCCGCCGCATCGGCAACCAGGCTGTTCAGGTAGTCCTGGTCTGCCGTCAGCCATGTCTGGGATACCGGATCCCAGTCGACCATCGCGTCCTCCGGAACGGCGATCTCGTCCTGGAACGACAGACGGACCCAATCGGAGGTTTTTACCACCGGAAGCCCGGTCTGCACCACAACCTCGGCGCCGGCGATGCGCTGGCGGTATCCGAGATCTGTGTACGGATCCTTCAGAATGCCGTAGTCCTGGGTAAATATCTGAAATTGCCTGTCAAACTCCGATCCGGAGCCGCCGACGGGGTTCACGGCATCGCCGAACAGCGATGCGCCGGCCCACACCAGCGAGCCCCCGGCCTGATCCTTAAAGCGCAGTGTGAACGGCATAAACGCATTGAGCGCCACGCCCCCGATCCTGTCGCTGGATACCGCGGTATTGACACTCATCGGTATATAGGAATAACTGTCGCATATCCAGATGCGGAAAGCATATCGATTGCAGGCCTCAAGCGCATAGGCAAAGTACGCGTCGCGCTGATCGACGGTCAGGGAGCCGTAGTTTGCAAGGCCCTCGCAGGCGGCAAAGAAATCATCGTCAATGTCATACGCCTGGTAAAGCTCGGTGTAGCCGTACTCACTGGCGGGCGAATAAAAGAACTGGAAGCCGATGCCGCCGCGTATGCCGTCCGGGCTCCATGCGCCGGTATACAGGTTCCATTCGTTTTCCGCAGGGTCGGTTTCGGACCATATGGCAAAGCAGTCGATCAGCGATTTATACTTGCGGTCGACGGTAAACCCGATGCGTACAAGCTCATTGCATACATAGTCGCCGATCTGGTTTAAAACAGCGTCGTCATTGCGTATCAGCGCGGTAACGACGACCGGCGTGTTCTTATAAGTCCAGACTCCGTCGGAGTTCTTCTCGGCTCCGAGCGCGAGCATCTGGCTGTTGATGATTTCGATGGCTTTTTCGCTGTTATAGGCGTAAGCGGCCTCAACCCCGCGCACATATTCGATATAGCGCGCGTATTCCGGGGAATTCGGGTATTGGGGGATCCATTTGGGAGTGGCCGTGCCGCCGAATATCTCCTGGCATATATAATCGCGGTCCAGGAGCCAGTTCATGGCCTCGCGGATCCGGCTTGACGCAAACGGATTGAGCTGCTTGGCTTTGCTTTTGGTGTCCGAAGGATTGAGCATGACCTCGTAACACTTGCCGCTTACCGAGGCATAGTTGATCCCCGCCGATTGTATCGCGCTGAAGTTCGCGCTTCCCGACAGAGCGCCTGCAAACAGGTCGATCTCCCCCGTACCGATCTTTGATACGGCATCGGCTTCCGGTACGACCGTAAATATGATTTCATCGAGCCACCCGCCCCTGCGGGATTCCGGTTCAGGTTCAGGGGTGAACTCCGAAGTTGGTTCAATGCCCGGCGAGGTAATCTGATCGGCTGCGTCCTTGTTGCAGCCGGCTACGGCAAACACAAGAACCGCGGCCATAATCAGGCATACCAAACTGACCAAACGCTGCTTCAACTCCAATCACCTCGTCTCCGATGCCTATACCATGGCAAATTTAATACATGCATAATAGCATAACGAATATATTATAGTCAAGAAATAAGCATTGATAATGGGCTGAGGCATATCATGAGTCACAGGCACGGCCTGGATGCATCAATTCCTTCATTTTAATATTATTTTGCAGGATTGCCTGTCTATAGCTGTATTTGCTGGTGATTCCTTACTTGCTTATAATATGAATCCTTATCAATATTATGCACATATATAGTATATATAGGGCTGCCCGTATATGCTGTCATTGATCGGGTATGTTTTCAAACAGATCGCCGCCGATGCTGTCCGGGCCGACCGATGTGCGGGCAAGCCCGTAGACATTTGCCGCATATTTCCCGCTGCTGTGCACGCGCACGACCGGCCAGTGCAACTGCGACCGGTGCTGCGACAGAGAGAGCTCCGCTGCCTGCCAGGCGGTCAGTCCGCCGAATGCCTGCAGCGGGGTGTTGAAATCCAGCTCGATGCGGTTCTCGCCGTACAGATGCAGGTACAGCTTGGGCAGATCCCATGCGCCGTACAGCGCCGCGGACTCGGCCGAACTGCCGGGGTCGGCCGCAAGATCGGCCGCATCCAGCGCGGCGGCGGCCGTAAGCATGTGCGCGCCGTGCCCGTACTCGCCGCCCAAGTCGTGCGTCAGAACAACCTCGGGCTGAAACCTTCGGATCTGTCCCGCCAGATACTCGACGACTGCGTCATAGCCCCCCCAAAACCTTGCCGCGTCCTCCATCGTTTCGCTGTACTGATCCGGGAACGGCGCAAAAACCGGATAATTCCTGACTCCCGCCGCCCAAAGCGCCGACAGCGCTTCCGACGCCCGATGGCTTTCATTTGCCGCCATATAGACTACGACGGTGTCCTCCCCGCGCTCTGCGGCGTAGGTCGGGAGTATACCGCTGAAGAACACCGACTCGTCGTCGGCATGAGCGGACAGCACCATGAGCCGCGCATCGCTGACGGCAGGCTGCCATATCTGTATGTCATCCGGAATTTGCCCCTTCGGATGCAGCTTGATTTCAGATATCGAAAATGCTTCCCCGTGCAGCCTCGGCATCATGATCCGAAGATAATGATAGCCGCTTTGCTCAAGAGACACATACTGGTGCTTATAGCCGTCATCGGCGACATACCGGACGGCTTTCCATACCGCGCCGTCGTCGGAGCCGAGCATAAACCAGTATCCGGGCTTGTTTTGCCAGGCGACCATGATCCCGCCCGGAAGCTCCGGGCAAAAAATCTCCACATAGGAAAAATCGTCCGCAGCCTGCCAGGCCCCCTGGTAGGAGCCGTCGGTCAGCCTGCCGATGCCTGCTGTGCGGCTGCCCCTGAACAGGCACGAGCCTGTAAAATCCTCCGAACCTGCCTGCGCCTGCGGCGCCAGTATGCTCATGACAATGAGCGCGGCCGACGCGATCGCGCCGATCCCAATAAGATACTTCTTCACTTGTATCCACCGCCTTTGAGAGCCATCCGTCCCTATGATTATCTCAATCCCTTTGATTCGGCAAACGCGAAGCTTTCAAAAAGCCCCGCATAATCCTCCGGCTCGTCGCTGTACTCATAGATCTCCATTCCGGTTTGGCCGATCACATACATCTCGGGAACTTTTCGCTGCAGCGGGTATATGCTGTCGTTCTCATGCGTGTTGAGCTGTACGCCCATGAATACCATCGCTGTCGATTGGCCGCCGTCCAGGTTATAAGCGACGGTGCAGCCCTGGTTTATAAACTCCTCGGCCAGCCTGTCAAATTCCATGCCGACGCTCGCTTTCTGCCTGCCGTCCACCAGTATGCCGACATAGTGCCCGGGCTCCACCATTCCGATCGCGCTGCGCGGGTTCCGGTAAGCAAGCGGGTGCTCCATGATATCGGCGCAGGCCTCGCCGTCCTCGACCAGTATGGGCCCGAACGACATGGTCTGCGTGACACCTTCATCCAGCAGCTGCTGCGGCGTGATCTCCCCCGGCCTGAACACGCGCATCGCGCCATCCGGGAAAAAGGCCATCATCGACTCCTTGACCTTGTCCTTGTAGACAATGCCGTCGCGAATCACGATGCCGCTGTTATAATTGTTTTCCTCCCAGAAATAGTCCCCGTTCTGCGCATACACGCTTTTATGGCTGCGCGCAATCTTGACGGGCTGCCCGCGCTTCCCCTCCTCGATCGCATCCTCGGTATAAGCCGCAATGTCGAAGTTGACACCGTTTTTGGTGTAGATGTGCGCAATGAAGCAAACACACTGGCAGTCCTCATAATAGACTTTGTCGATCAAGACAGCCAGCGAACTGCTGGTATAGCGCCAGCAATCCTGCCCGAAAAAGACGCGCTCGCTCTCCGTGAACAGCTCGCCGGAATACCGTGGCGCGCCAGCCGGGGTCTCCTCCCGGGCAAGCGCGGAGCCGGAGCTGCAGAAAACAGCAACGACAATGAGAATCAATAATACCTTAAAACGAATTCCCGTACTCATACCAAACCAATCCAATACCATCCTATGATTCATAAATACAAAACTTTCTTAAATAAAGGGGAACCGGTGCTGCCCGAAAGTCATCAGCACGGCTCCCCCCAATGATCACCGATCCATCAACCCCGGCCGTTATGACACTGTAATTACAGCCGCCAGATATTGAACCCGAGCTCCGCGGCGCGGGATTTACTGAACATTCCCTTTACATCGACCAGCACCCTGTTGCCGTCGCGGTACCAGCCCGCCATTTCGGCAAGATCGAGCCTTGCATAGTCGTCGTGCGCGACGGCGGCCACGACGGCGTCGACCGGAAGAGCGGCCCCGATATCGTCGATCAGCTCTATTCCGTACTCGCCGAGCGCTTCCTCCCTGTCGGCGAAACAGTCCGCGACCACCACATCGGCGCCGTAGCTCTTGAGTTCATTGACGATGTCAACCACCTTTGTGTTGCGGCAGTCCGGCACATTTTCCTTGAATGTAATGCCGAGCACCAGCACTCTGGCGCCCTTTACGCCGATTCCGCCTGCGATCATCATCTTGACGGTCTGCGATGCGATATACGGGCCCATGCCGTCGTTGATCCTGCGCCCGGCCAGTATGATCTGCGGATAGTGGCCCAGCATCTGCGCCTTCTGCGCCAGATAGTAAGGATCCACGCCGATGCAGTGCCCGCCGACCAGCCCGGGGGCAAACTTCAGGAAATTCCATTTGGTCGCGGCTGCATCCAGAACCTCGGCGGTGTCGATGCCCATCTTGTGGAATATCATCGATATCTCATTGATGTAAGCGATGTTGATGTCCCTTTGCGCGTTTTCGATGACCTTGGCGGCCTCGGCCACCTTGATGCTGGCAGCGCGGTATGTTCCGGCTTTTACGACCGATCCGTAAAGCTCATCGAGCACATTCAGCGTGTCCTCGTTGCAGCCGGACACGACCTTGACGATGGTCTCGAGCCTGTGCACCTTGTCGCTCGGGTTGATGCGCTCCGGCGAATACCCGACGAAGAAATCCCGCATGTGCGTAAGCCCCGAATACTGCTCGATGATCGGTATGCAGATATCCTCGGTCGCTCCGGGGTGCACGGTCGACTCGTATGCGACTACCGCGCCCTTTTTGATGTTCTCCCCGACCACGCGGCTTGCCGCTTCCAGAAACTTAAAATCAGGCGCCTTGGCCTCGTCGATCGGCGTCGGAACCGCAACAATATAAATATCGGCGCGCCCAAGCTCGGCCGGGTTGCTCGTGAAATGGACCTTTACGGATCTGAGCGCCTCGTCGCCGACTTCGTTGGTGACGTCGATCCCTTTTTTATACATCTCGACCTTTTTGGCATTGACGTCAAAGCCTATGGTGTCGTATTGCTTTGCAAAAGCCACGGCAAGCGGCATGCCGACATAGCCGAGCCCGACGACGGCGACGACAGCCGACCTGTCCCTGACCATCGAAAGGAGCTGTTTCAAATCTCTCATCCTGATACCTCACTATATAAACTTATATAACATCAAATATATATATTTACAACAATGCTATTATACAAGAATCACGGCAATAAAACATTAATTTTTATTAGATGAATTACAAATATTTACTACCGGCCCGCGCGTACCGGGAAGGGAAACGGGAGAAGAGCCATGCCTGTCGCTGCAGCACAACCTGAAGCGGCCGCAAGGGTTGCCTCCCAAACAGGCCGGGAGCATGAGCGGAGCGGATCCCGGCCTGAAACCTAGGCGGCAATCAATAGATTGCCGCCGAATACTAAAAAAAGCTGCCTGTACGGCAGCTTATCGGTCAATTTATTGTAATTCGCCCTTGTTGTCTTAGCGGCTGTTCTTGCTGGAATAGCACTCGTCGCAATAGACCGGACGGTCACCTCTGGGCATAAACGGCACCTTGCAAGGCTTGCCGCAATCATCGCACACTACTTCATACATTTCCCTCTCATGCCTGGTCGTCCTGCGGCTTCTCCTCTTCTCTGAACGGCATTCAAGGCAGCGTTTGGGCTCGTTCTGGAACCCTCTCTCGGCGAAAAATTCCTGCTCGTCGGCACTGAAAGTAAAATCTTTGCCGCAGTCCACGCACTTCAAGGTTTTGTCTTCAAACATAGGTTTCTCCTTTGGGTTTATCCCGAAATAAATAAATATTGGCGGCCGCGATGAACGCAGCCACTCAGAAAGTATAGCAATAAATTATCTTTATAGCAAGAAAAATAAATTTTCTGTTAACATTATATGATGATATGGAATTACTGCCAGTAAAAAGTGACAGAATATTACCTGCCGGAGAACTTATCGACATATTGATTGATCCTGTCCATGGTTTCCCTGGAGATCACATGCTCGATCCTGCAGGCATCCTTTTCCGCGGTTTCGGCGCCGACCCCCAGTATGTCGCTCAGGAACGCAACAAGCGCGCTGTGCCTTTTGCTGACGCGCAGCGCCGCCTCCCTGCCCTCCTTAGTCAAATGGATTGCATCATACCTGACCGCATTGACGTATCCGAGCTCCTTGAGCCGCTGAACGGCCTGGTGGGCGCTCGGCTTTGAAACATTCATATTGCTGGCGATGTCGGTCAGGCGTATGCCTGAGCCCGCTTCGCCGTAGCGCAGTATGACCTCGAGATAGTCCTCCAGCGACTCGGACAACTGCGCATTGCTATCCATGAAACTCATACCTTGTAATACTCCCTGTACCAGTCGACAAAGGCTTTCACTCCCTGCCTTATATCGGTGCCGGGCCGGAAGCCCGTGTAGTCAAACAAGTCGGTTACGTCGGCATAGGTTACAGGCACGTCGCCGGGCTGCATCGGCATGTAGTTTCTCTTTGCCTGCATTCCCGTTGCGCTCTCGACGGCCTTGATGAAGTCTTCGAGCCTGACTGGGCTGTTGTTGCCGATATTGAAGATGCGGTACGGGCAAAAGCTGGTGGCCGGGTCGGGATTTTGCGCATCCCAGTTCTCATCGGGCTTTGCGGGGCCTTTTACTATCAGTCGGTAAATCCCCTCGACGATATCGTCGATATACGTAAAGTCGCGGCTCATGTCGCCGTTGTTGTAGACATCGATCGGCCGGCCCGCGAGGATCGCGCGGGTAAACAGGAAAAGCGGCATGTCCGGCCTTCCCCACGGCCCGTAGACGGTGAAGAAGCGCAGGCCCGTAACGGGCAACCCGTAGAGGTTGGCATACGTGTGCGCCATCAGCTCATCGGCCTTTTTCGTTGCGGCGTACAGGCTCAGCGGGTGGTCGACATTGTGGCTCGTCGAAAACGGATACCGCCGGCTCCTGCCGTACACCGACGAGGACGACGCATAAACCAGGTGCCCGATCTTATGATGACGGCAATTTTCCAGTATGTTCATGAAGCCGACGATGTTCGATGTGATGTACGAGCGCGGCTGCTCGAGACTGTAGCGCACGCCCGCCTGCGCGGCAAGATTGACGACCACGTCGAAACGGTTTTCGATAAACACATTGTCCATGGCCTGCTGGTCCTCGAGACCCGCCTTTATGAATGTAAAGCCGGAAAATCCACGGAGTATCTCCGTCCTCGCGTTCTTTAAATTTACATCGTAATAATCGTTGACATTGTCGTATCCGACGACGCGCCAGCCCTCGGCCAGCATTCTTTTTGCCAGGTGGAAGCCTATGAATCCGGCCGTGCCGGTGATCAAAGCGGTTTTCTGCATCATACTCTCCATGGAATTCATCTTTTTTATGATATCACAGATTCCGGGTTTTTACCATGCGGCATTTGGCTGCCGCAGCGCATCTACAGCCAAACCGTTTCCCCTCTGGATAACAGGAACAGCCCGGCCCGGATCACCGGAATCGCAGTGATCTTCTCGAGCGCATAGCGGTAGATCTCAAGCTGCGGCCTGTAGTGCATAAGGATCAGCGCGGCGTCCGTCTTCGTGTCGAGCCGGTTGGTCTTGTAGTCGATCAGCACCCAGCCGCCTTCGGTGCGGTAGCACAGGTCGATGATGCCCTGCACCAGCACTGTTTCATCGGAGTCGGTGTCATAGACCCTGTTTGCGGGAACCCTGACGACGAACGGCGTCTCGCGGCGCACCTCGGGGGATCTGCGCGCCTGCTCGGCGGGCTCGCTCCGCAGGAACGCTTTGATCCACCGGACATTGACCGCCTCCCTGCCGCCCTCGGGCAACAGGCGGCGCTGACAGAGGCTGTCGATGACCTCCGCAATTTTGGCGTCGTCCGCCGCAAGCGGCAAATGCTGCAGCACGGTATGCGTAATCGTGCCGCGCTCGGCCGCCGTAAAGAAGCCGCCGCCCGCGGCGGGTATCCTGACGCGGTCGGGGGAGGCCGGCCTGCCGGGCGCAGCCCCCTTTACGAGCGCAGTGGCCGAAGTCTTGGAAGGGACCATGGCAGGATGCGGATACTGCCAGTCGAATGCTGCGGCGGGCGGTGTTTTCAGCGCGCGCTCGATCGCGGTTTCGACCGCATGCCTTCGGGCCTGCCTGTCGACGGCGATGCCTGCCGCCTCGACAAACTCGGCGCTGAATCCCGGCACGAACGCTTCGGCGGGCGGCGGCGAGGCCGACAGCGCGCGCAGATTCCCGCATGCGCTGTTCCTGATGGCGCACGCGCACAGCCAGCGCAGATAGCAGCCGTCCATGTCGGCAAGCAGCGCCGGGGACAGGGGCGCGGCAAAGGACTCGATCTCGTCGGCAATATCCTTTTTAAACGTGCCGACCAGCGTAAGGCTCTCCTTTGCACGCGTCATAGCGACATACAAAAGCCGGATCTCCTCGGAGTAGACATCCCTGTCGGCCATTGTGCGCACAGCCGCCCGCGCAAGCGTATCGGCCCGTTTTCTGGTTTCGGGCATATAGTGCCTGACCCCCGGCGCAAGCGTGCGGTACATCTCCATGGCCGGGTTGCGCGACGCCGTGTTGGCCCTCTTTCCGAGGCTCATGACAAACACGACCGGGAACTCGAGGCCCTTGGATTTGTGTATCGTCATCAGCTTGACCGCGTTCTCGTCCCCGGCCGGGGCCGGAGCGGATATTTCCCTGCCGGATTCATTCAGCGACCGTATGTACTGCAAATACCCGTGCAGGCTCGCGCCGGGCACTCTGGAGTATTCGTGCGCCTTGTCCATCAAGAGCCGCAGGTTCGCCTGCCTGTGCGGCCCGCCCGGCAGCGCTCCGACCGCGTCGTAGAATGAGGTGCCGTCGAACACATGCCATAAAAAATCCCGCAGCGGCATGAACCGCGCCCTGTCGCGCAGGTCGAGCAGTGTTTCGAGGAACGCCTTCAGGCGCGATGCCAGTTCGTCGCCCTTTTGCTGCGCATAGCGGTCGGCCGCGCCGAAAAATGAAATATCCCTGCCCGGGTAGGCCCTGCGTATCCGCAGCAGCTCGTCCATCGAAAACGAGAACGCCGGCGAGCGCATGGCCGAGATCAGCGACACATCCCTGTGCCGGTTGTCGATGCAGGTCAGTATGTCGAGCGCCTGGATCACCTCGAGCTCCTTGAAATACCCCTCGTTCTGCACAGGCGCGACCGGTATGTCCATCTGTTCGAGTATCCTGCGCACAGGCCGCACGATCGGGGTCAGCGAGCGCGCCAGTATGCAGATGTCCGAATACTGCATCGGCCGGTAAGTCCCCTGCTTGCCGTCGAACACGGTGCCGCCCATCATCCGGCGTATCTTTTGCCCGATCAGCGCCGCCTCGCGCTGTACCGGCGTATCCTCCGCGTCGTCCGGCTCCCCGTGTATGATGACCAGCTGCGCCTTTGCATGCTCCGGCTCCGTTTCCGGCCTCGGCGCGCCGGGGTACAGCCTCTGGTCGCTGTTGTAATCCACGCCGCCCAGGCTGCGCGACATGATATTGCCGAACACGAAGTTGACCGTGTCGATGACGGCCGGGCTCGAGCGGAAGTTCCGGTTCAGGTGTATCATGCTGCCGCCCCCGCCGTGCCCGCACGCCTGCATCCTGGCCGTGAAGATCTCCGGCTCGGCCTGGCGGAATGCATAGATGCTCTGCTTGACATCGCCGACGCAGAACAGGTTGTCCGGCCTGCTGATGCGGGAAATCAGCGTTTCCTGCAGCAGATTGGTGTCCTGGTACTCGTCGACGAACACATAGTCGTAGCGTGCGCGCTCGGCGGCCGCCGCATCATCGTCGGACAGCGCGCGCAGCGCAAGGTGCAGCAGATCCGAGTAATCAAGCGCCTTTGCTTTTGCCTTCAGCATATCGTAGCGCGCTTCAAAGTCGGTCATTACACCATAGAGCGCACGCATCGCCGGCAGCATCGCCGTATGCGCCCTGCGTATGTTCGCAAGCCCCGAAAACGCCTTGGAACCGGCAAGCTTTTTAACGATGCCCTTTGCCTTGTCGCGCAGATCCTTTACGCGCTCCTTCAGCGCCGCATCGCATTCGCCCCTGCCGGAAAGCCGGTCGAAAGAAACGCCGCCGAGCGCATTGCACAGCGCGTCGTAGCCGCTCCCGCAGGCCTCCGCAAGATCCCTCAAAGTATCAGCGTCGCGTTTCAGCACATCCAGATACATGGCGGGCCCGCCCGGCTCTTCGGCGTAGGTCTCTGCAAGGCAAATATACGCAAGCGCCGACTCCAGCCTTGCGGCCGCATCGTCCAGCATCACGCGCATCCACGGGCAGCTTTTGATGCCCTGCTCGTCAAGGCCGTATTCCTCGACCCACGCGGCAAGGCTTTGCATGTAATCCGGTCGCGAACGCAGCTGCTCATAGAGATCCAATATGAGCTTTTCGAGGTTTTTGCCGCCCCTGCCGCCCAGTGTCTTTGCCAGCAGCAGAAAATCCGGATCGCCCCGCTCGAAACCCGCGTCGACCGCCTGCCTGGCCGCCTGCGCGCTCAGCGCGCCGCTTTCGTCGCCGAGTATTGTAAACGCCGGGTCGATGCCTACGGCGGCGTAATGCCTGCGCAGCAGCTTCGCGCAGTACGCGTGCATCGTGCTGATATCGGCCTCCGGCAGCATGGCAAGCTGCTCGCGCCTTGCTTTCCCGCCCGCCCCGGCAAGCTCGCGCGAGATTCGGCTGCGCATCTCGGCGGCCGCAGCATCTGTAAATGTCATCAGCAGCAGGCGCGACACGTCGACGCCGTCGCGGACAATCATGTCGACCGCGCGCTGCGTGACGACGGCCGTCTTTCCGGAGCCGGCCGCTGCGGATAAAAGCAGGCTCCCCCGCCTGTGGCTGATGGCGCTCTGCTGTTCAGGTGTCCATTTCATCGGGGGCCTCCATGTGCGAAGCGATGTACCGGTCGCCCGCTTCCTCGCCGGGCATGATGTTGTAGTCAAAAACATTCGAGCCGAAGCGGCACACGCCCGCGTAGCCGCAATAGCTGCATGCCGTCCAGTTGTTGTTCTTCAGCGGGTAAACCGGCACGGCGCCGTTCTCGATGCCCTCGCACAGGCGCGACACCGTGCTGCGGGAGGCGTCGAGCGCCGCCTGCATATAGGCCGCGCTTACCAGCTTCTTATTCCGGGCCGAAGGCGTGCCGTCGCCCTTCAGGCTGACTTTGATGATGTCGGAGCTTCCGCTCTGCGGTATTTTGCTGTCCATCGCCGCAAGCACATTGGCGTCGTCGACCATCATGCCGTCCATGCGCTCGGCGTCCTCGGACGATGCTTCCTCGTCGGCATAGTCATCGCGCACCGGGAAATAGAACACGCCCGCAGGCTTCGCGCTCTCGATGCCGTGCACGAGCGCATCCATGTATATGAACAGCTGCAGCTGGCTTCCGGCGAGTATGCCCGCCTTCTCGATCCGGCGCACGCCGCTCTTGTAGTCGATCGCGCGCAGGTATTTCTGCCCGTTTATTTCGGTCTGATCCACACGGTCGATCTTGCCCGTAATGCGCACCCGGCTCCCGCTTTTCAATGTGATATCCATGTAAAAGCCCGATTCCTGCGCGCTCGGCCTGAACGAGCCGAAATCGAGCTGGCGCTTGAACACCGCCGCGCCGCGCCGCGCGGTTTCGATCAGCTGGTCCTTGTGGAACCGTGCGCGCGCGCTTTCGTAAAACACGCCGTCGTTGAAATCCTGCGCAAGCTTTTCGGCGACTTCGGCGACCAGCGCGTCGAGCGCCTGCGGCTCCGGATCATGCATATCCTCAATGCGCCTGCCGAGCTCCTCCATGACCTCGTGCAGAAACACGCCCTCGCCCGCCGGGTCGATGTCGTCGCCCGGGTCGGGCTGAGGCCTGAGGCCGTATTCGATCAGATACGAGTACGGGCAGTTCGCGTACTTTTCGAGCTGGCTTGCGCTGACCGTCATGACGCCGTCCCTGCGCTCGGCGATGTCCTCTGTGATGTCAAGGCCGCGGCCGGACGCAAAATCGAGCATCTTGTCCAGCTTATCCGCGTATCCCTTCGTATGCAGCAGCGAAGCCATCGCGCCCTCCCAGCCGGGCGGAGCCTTCCTGCCGTCGCCGATGCTGCCGAGCGCCCTCGCGCAGGTAAAGAGCGCGGCCTCCGGGGAACCCGCCGGGTCGATGAACGCCGTGGTATCCCGGAGCGCCGGGAATCTGGCCAGTATCGAATCGACGATCATCGAGGGCGGCCTGCGCGCGCCTTCGCTCAGGGACACATAGCTTATATACAGGCTTCCGGAGGGCCGGGCCAGCGACTGGTACAGGGAATACAGGCTTTCGCTCCTGCGCAGCTCCGGGCTCCTGCCCGCCTGTATCCCGGCGATTGAGAGCGCTTCAAGCTCGGTATCCCCGAGTATGCCGCCCTCCGGGTGGGCGACCGGGAGCCTGCCCTCGCCCGCGCCGAGTATCAAAAGATGCGTGATGCCCGATAGCTTCGTCCTGCCGATGTCGCCGGCCGTAACCATGTCGCTTGCCGTCGGCAGTATGCCGATCATCGCGGCGGAGAACGCGTCGGAAAGCAGACCGACATAGTCGCGCCATCTGCGCTTTTGTCCGCCGACAATGCCCGAAAGCTGCCCGAGCGTTTCGATAATCAGGTTCCAGCCCTGCGCGCTCTCGGCCGCGGCTTCCAGCATGCCCCGGGCCTCGAGCCTTGTCTGCTCATCCGAAAGAGCATCCTCGATACCGCACTTTTCAAGGAATTCAAACACGGCAAGCGTGAACTCCTGCGCGGTCAGCTGCTCCTCCCTGCCCGGCAGCAGCGCGACCCGGCCGGTGATGCACCGCCTGAGCGCATTCATTGCGGCAAGATCGTATTTTTTCTGCTTGCGGCGGAACGGCTTTTCAAACATGCCGTAGTCGATCGCGCAGTCGAATACATAGTCCTCGAAATCCTCGGCTTCCTCCGGCGACAGGCAGCCAAAGCCGCTCTTTGCCATGCGCATGACATGCTCGCGCGTATACCCCTCCGAGGCGCAGGACAGCGCCGACAACAGCCATGTAACGGCGGGGTTGGTGTGCGCGGGCCTGCGTTCATCCAGAAACACAGGGATCGAGAACCTGCCGAATACGCGCCTGATCACATGCGCATAATCCCCGAGGCTCGGGCACAGAACCGCAAAATTCCGCCAGCGCAGGTTTTGCTTTTTTATAAGCTCCAGTATGTGCGAAGCCGCGGCCATGACCTCGTCGTCGGCGCAGGCGGCGTGGCATACCGTGATCGGGGGCTCGCCGTCGAATCTGGCGCCGGTATCAGAGAACAGATTTTTTTCAAGGAAGGTAAGCGCGGGCGCGCGCGCGGGCTCAAAGCCCACAGCGACATGCCCGGGCTTGATTTTAAGTTCCGCCGCGATCTCATTGAGCGCCTGCCAATTGCTCCTGCCGGAAGCGAACAGGTCGTCGCCCGTATGCTTAAAATCCAGCGGCACCGACACGCACACGCTCCTTGCCCGCATCGTAAGCGCACGGATCAGCAAAATCGTCTGCGGCGGCAGGTAATCGAAGCCGTCTATGAAGATGTCGGTATCAGAAAGCAGCGTGCTGCTTTGTATGCTGTCGGCAAGCATGCCGGTCAGGTTTTCCGAATCGATGAAATTCATTGCGGACAGGTACTGCTCGAATTGATCGTAGATCAGCGCGACATCACGCACCTTGCGCGCGGCAAGGGAATCCCCGGGCATCGACAGCGCCGCGCCGCCAAGCGCCTGCGGCGTCACACGGAATTTCCTGAAATCGCCCAGCAGTTCGCAGAATGATTCCCAGAAGCCGCTGTGCACGGCGGAGCGCCGGAAGACGGATAACTCACCGGCATGCTCGCGCATGACCTGGGACAGCGCCATGGCCTTGCCGCGCGCATCGATCACGGGCGCGGCCGGGCGGGCCGTCAGGTCGAAGAAATAGTCGGCAAAGCGCGGTATGCTCATGACCTGCGCGTCCATCAGGCCTTCGCAGCCCGGCATCGAGCCAAGGAGCTCGCGCTCCGAGCTCAATGTGTTCTGCTCCGGAACCAGAAGGAAGCATTTGCCGCCCCTTGTGAGAACGGCGCTTATGAAGCCGTATATTTGCCGGCTCTTGCCGGACGCTACGCGCCCGGTCACGATTGTCAGTTGCATATGCCTCCCCCTCCGGTAAAAAACGAACCCAAATTACCACATGGCAGTTTAGCACGGCGGGCCGGGTACGGCCCGGCCCCATGAATCCCCAGTTAAATTATATCATCGCATCCGCATAGATAAAAGCTTCTGTCCGAATCGCGAAAATGCTGTGCAAACGGCATGCGGATGTAAATCAATTGTAAATAACATCGAAATGGATAATTTTAATTGTTTTCTAAGGATTATGTAACCAAATATATATTTTAAAAACTTTATATAAAAAGTATAATAATTAAAGATCAAGGGTGTTTTCTGTCGATATATGGTATGGATCAGTGCTTTACCGATTCGGCAAATACCATGAGTGGGGGGTAATGATGATTTTGAAAACTGTTGGCAAAATAGCGGCCGCAATCATCATGGCGGCAGTCATGCTGGCGCTGCAGGGCATTCCCTGCGCATACGCTGCGGACACGGTTCCGGCCGAAGGCCCGCTTCTTCGTGCAATGGACGGCGAAGGCCAGACTCTGGGCAGCATCAGCCTGTCCAATACGGCATCCGCCGAGCAGCAGTCCGCGGCGGTCGCGGTGCGCGGAAAGCTCTTCATCATCATGGCCGCAATCCTTGCGATGCTGATGATTGGCTTCATCGTTCTGTTCAATATACAGAGGGCAAGCCGGTAACGCCCGTTTACAGACCCGCATCTATTGCTGTCCCTTCAGCTTCTCATACGCATCGTACATTTTCATGAAAGCGTCGGGGTCCCCGCCGTGATCCGGATGCAGGCGCTTTGCAAGCTGCCTGAAGCGCGCCCTGATCTCCTCGCCGCCCGCGTCAAACCTGAGCCCCAGAACGGCCGAGCAGCTCGGGGTTCCGAACGCCCGCGGACAAACCGTTCTCTTTAAAATAAGTGAATATCACATCGGCCCAGTACTCGTCGACCGCCATTGAAAACGCGTTTTCATCGAGCGCTTGCAGAAATGCCAGCCCGAACCGCTTCGTAAAATACTTGCCGAAAAGAAGTCTTTCCTCCGGAACGCCCCTGAGCGCTTTTTCCTGTTTCTTCAGCGCCCGAAGGCGTCTTTTCAGGCTGTCCTGCTTCATTTTACAGGTTCGGGTTCCGTATGTTCAGCGCCTGCATTTCCCACAGCGTCAGCTCGCGCCAATCTCCGGGCCCGAGGCTCGGATCGAGCTCGACCGGTCCCATGGCGACACGCTGTAGCTCCAACACATGCTTGCCGCGCGCGGCAAACATGCGCTTGACCTGGTGGTACTTTCCCTCGTGCAGCGTGACCTCGGCAAGGAAACAGCCTTGCCCCATGCTACGTATCTGCCGCAGCACTGCAAGCTCCGCGACGAAATCCGAAAACCGCATGCCCTGCGCAAAAGCGTCGATGTCTTCCTGTGTTATGGCCGAGTCGACGACCGCCAGGTAAACCTTGTCGACATGCCTGCGCGGCGACGTCAAGTCGTGGTTCACACCACCGTCGTCGGTCAGCAGCAGCAATCCGGTGGTATCCTTGTCGAGCCTGCCGACCGGCGCTACGCCGCGCTTCCGACACCACTCGGGCAACAGATCCATGACGGTCGGCTGCCTGTCGTCGGTCGTCGCCGACAGATACCCCTCGGGCTTGTTCATCATCAGGTACACAAACCTGCGGAACGAGGCGGGCTGTCCGTCCACCTCGACAAAGTTCCGGACCGTGTCCACGGAAAATGCCGGATCTTTCTGTATGAATCCGTTGACCGACACCCTGCCGGCGCTAATGATTTTTTTAACCTCGGATCTGCTTCCCGCATCGCAGTAGGATAAATATTTATCCAGCCGCATCAGCATGTTCGCTGCCCTCCGGCGCGTCGTATTCCAGATATGGCTGGTCTTTCAATACCCTGAATTTACCGTCCCCGGCTTCAAGCTCGCCGCGCTGCAGCAGTTCCCTGGCCATATCGGGCGTGATCTCGGGCCGTTCATTTTGCTTGTCGAGCTTCCAGAACGAGAATTTGCAGCGTTTTGCGCGCCAGTTCGAGCAATAATACGCCCTGCGGTTTTCATAGATCTCACCGCCGCACTGCGGACAAACGCCGAGCGGCGATTTCGGTTCGCCCGGAGGCGTCAATCCGCCCTCATCCGGGAACTCGACGCCCTCGACCCTGGTTCTGGATAAGCCTATGATCTGCCGCGTCATGTCCTTGATGCTATCCATGAAGCTGTCCGGGTCCTGCCCGCCGTAGCGTATGTCGTAGAGCTCCTTTTCCCACTTGCCGGTAAGCTCGGGCGAAGACAGCATGCCCGGCAGCACCTTGATGAGCGCGATGCCCTTGTCGGTCGGAACCAGGTTCCTGCCCGAACGGCGGACATAGCGGACCTGTATCAGGCGCTCGATGATCGCCGCGCGCGTGGCCGGAGTCCCCAGCCCGCTGTCCTTCATCTTTTCGCGCAATTCTTCGTCCTCCACGAGCCTGCCTGCATTTTCCATGGCCGACAGCAGCGTCGCGTCGGTATACCTTGCCGGAGGCTTTGTTTTTTTCTGGGAGAGCTTTGCCGACGTCACCTTGCGCTCCTGGCCGACCGCAAGCTCGGGCAGTTCCTGCTCATCGGCAGACTTGCTCTTTTTTCTCAGCTCTTCGTAGATATCGGTCCAGCCGCTTCGAAGCACCTTGACGCCGTTTGACAGGAACGCATGGCCCTCGGCCCTGGTAAGCACCTCGGTACGCAGAAGCTGCTGGTCATCGTGGTATATCGAAAGGAACCGCCTTGCGACGAGGTCGAACAACGCGGCTTCCTCTTCGCTGAGCTTCTTCAAATTCTCCGTTTTGCCGGTCGGTATGATGGCATGGTGGTCGGTCACGCCCGCGTCGCGAATGACCCTGCCGTAAATATTGCGCTCGGATTCGGAAGCGATCCTGGCAAACTTCGCCCACGGCTCGATCTCAAGCTTCTTGACCCTGCTTTTGAGCAGCCCGGCCATGTCGCCGGATAAAAACCGGCTGTCGGTCCTCGGGTACGTGATGAGCTTGTGTTTCTCATACAGACTCTGCGCAAAGCGCAGCGTCTTTGCCGCCGAAAAGCCAAAATAATAGTTCGCGTCGCGCTGCAGCGATGTCAGGTCATACAAAAGCGGCGGCTTGATGATCTGCTCCTGCGAGTCAAGCCTCTCGACCACGCCCTTTTTCCCCTTCAGTTCCTCGGCCAGCTTTTCAAACTTTTCTTTGTCGGCCTCGGCGATGCGGTGCGGCTCTTCCTGCCTGTTCTCATCAAACCAGCGGCCCTTGTAGCCGTTAAACGACGCCCACAGCTCATAGTAAGTCTCGCTGACAAACGCCTCGCGCTCGAGCTCCTTTGCAACCAGTATCGCGAGCGTCGGCGACTGCACGCGCCCGACCGACAGCAGGCGCTCATAGGACAGTGAAAATGCACGGCTGCCGTTCATGCCGATCAGCCAGTCCGCGTCGGCGCGGCACCGGGCCGATTGGTACAGGTTGTCGTATTCGGAGCCGTCCAGCAGCTGCTCAAAGCCCGCGCGTATCGACTCGTCGGTCATCGACGATATCCACAGGCGCTTAAACGGCTTTTTGCATTCCGCGAAGTGATAAATGCGCCTGAAAATCAGCTCGCCCTCGCGCCCGGCATCGGTCGCGCATATGATGTCCGAAATATCATCGCTGTTCATCCAGTACCGTATGATCCCGAACTGCCTTGCCGCGCCCGCATTGGGCGTCAGCTTCAGCTTCATGTCCTCCGGTATGATGGGCAATGTATCAAATGTCCATTCCTTGTACCTGTCATCGATCTCCTCGGGGTTTGCCAGCGTGACAAGGTGGCCGATCGCCCATGTCACGATATAATCGTCTCCGAGCATGCAGCCGTTGCCGCGCGTCTTGACGCCCAGCACTTTTGCGATGTCGCGCGCGACAGAGGGTTTTTCCGCCACAATCAATGTCTTTGCCATCCGATACCTCCGAGGAATTCATATTATACCATAAAAGCGCATTTTTCAAATGAAGCCTTCGCCGTCCTGCCTGCTCCGGCCGAACATCAACCCCGGCAAAGGTTTGGCCCGCCAAGCTTAGAATCGACAGCTTTGGCGTTTATATTCGCGTTTCGGGGCATTTGCTCGCAGCGAGGCGCTTGAGCGAGGGCTGCTCCAAAACCGAAAAATCCGCCCCGTTTTTGCTGATCAGCATGCCTTCGACGGCCTTGAAAGGCAAGTCCGCAACCGGTATGTCCAGTAAACCGCCGCCGCTGTTTTCGCAAACCGCGAAAGCGCCTTCGATCCGATCGATGCGAAGCGCCCCCTCGGTAAACGCGGCAGCCGCCAGGGGGGTGTAGACCTGGCCCGCACGCCCGCGCTCGCTCTGATAAAGCGTGATACCGCCCGCTTCGAACGATACCGGCGCAATCTCGACGCCGCTCCCCCTGTCCGCCCTGCGCGCAAGCGTGATGTGCGGCCGGTACGGCTTTTGATCGAAGCCCACGCCGATGCCCGTTAAGCCCGTATCCAGCTTTTCCTTGATGCCCGCAAGCTCCGCGGCGCCCCGGTCGATGCCGAGGTACAGCAGGTCGCGGCCGAACCAGCCTGTGCTGCCGGTCGATATATGCAAAGGGGCGCTCCCGTGCACGGCCCCAAGCATTGCGCGCCGGATGTCCGCGGTGCGGCTTTCATCGACCTCGCCCAGAAAATCCAGCGTGATATGCAGATTCTCGGCGCTGACGACGCCCCGGCCGAGTGCGGCGCGCGCGCTCTCCAAAACTCTTGCGATCTGCCTTGCGGCGCCGCGCGGGAGCGCGACGCCTATGAACATGCGCATGCCGATCTTCCCGCCTTATACAATAAAAATGATGATATACTCATATTGTTTGTTTCACTGTCAAAATATCCGGGTATATAAGGTTTATCTACTCTCCAATGAATGTAAGGTGTGTATGCGCAATTATCCTTATCATTTTCACCCCTCAAAAGGGGCTTTTTTTTATTGTCCCGGCTTTTATGCAGGTCCTCTACAGGCCGAACAGCTTCTTCGGGTTTTCATAAAGCACCATATTCGCGATCTCGATGGCCCGCTCCGATGGAAACCGCTTTGCATCGACAAGCGCGGACAGCGCTCCGGCGATATTGTCAAGCGCGATCTGCAGATGCCCGTACACGCCGTCGGCAAAGCTGTAGTCCCCTCCGAATGCGAGTATTTTGGACAGCGGCACCGTGTCGATGCTTTCGCGGAAGCAGTCATAGGCGGAATACGGGTCATTGACATGGAGCCAGGCCATGTCGAGCGTAACATTGGCATACCGCTTTGCCATCGCAAGCGTCTGCCGCCACCACGGCCACCCGCAATAGAGCAGGTCGAAACGCACATCGGAATACACGCTGAATATGCCGTCCAGATTCATCGGGTTTGAGTTCATCATGCTCTCAAAGGCTGAAAACCTGACCCCGGTCTCAAGCTGCACCACTGCGCTGGAACCCTGCAGCGACGACAGTATCTGCCGGATCACAAAGTCCTGCAAATCGAGCGGGAATTCGAAATGGTCCCTTGCGCCGCCGCCGCGCTGCCGCCACTCATGCATCGAAAGCTTGAACAGCTTTGCCGCCTGCTCAAAGCCGATGCCGTCGCCGCACAGCATCCTGCCGTTCGTAATGCCGAGCTTAATGGTGCTGATGCCGCGGCCGAGCACTTCGCTGATCTCCTGCCCGAGCGCGCTCAGATAATCATCCAGCGTCTCGATTTTGGTATAATGCCCTTCGAGCCATTGTATAAAGTGCCCCGCAACCGGGCCAGGAACCACATATTTATCCGCCACCCATACCCTTTTAAAAATATGGCGGTCGCACTCAAACCTGTCCTCGCACGGATTGTCGAGCAATGCGACCCGGATATTGCATTTCTCAAACACACTGCGGTAGTAATCGACCGTATAGCTCTGCTCAAATGATTGCTGCAGCATCTCGATCGAGTTCTCATCGATATGCTCGACGCCGTGGAGCCCGCGGGCAGCAGTGGACAGGGCCCTGGTATAGCCCGTCTCCCTGCAAAGCTCAAAATACGGCTTGATCAGAAGAAAGCGGTCCCTGACGGGCATGTTGGTATCGCGGGCCTTGGCAAGCTCAAGCTCTGTCATGCCGGCCGACAACAGATCATCGGGAAAGTATTTTTCAAGATATGTGACCAGCACATCCCTGTGCTCCGGGCGCTCCGAAGAGGAAAGCCTCAGGTGCTCGTGCGTGTCTATGACCGGTAGCTTTCCGATCTCTTCGCGTATGCCGGCAAATGATGACATATTATACTCTCCTATCCTGATTGTGGCATGCAACTAATAATATAGCGTATTTAAGTATTATATTCAACTTGATATAAAAGTATTAACTTATGTATAATAATGAACAATTGAGCGTTTCAAACAAGGAGTTTACTTTGCCGATGGTCATTTGGCCGCTTTTTTCCTCCAGCAGCGGCAATTCAACCTTTATAGCGACCGAATCGACCTGCATACTGGTGGACGCGGGCATCAGCGCGCAGCGCCTGAAAGAAAAGCTCGGCGAAATCGGCGCGGCGATTACCGACATATCGGCTGTCGTGGTGACGCATGAGCACATCGACCATATCAAGGGCATCGGCGTACTGGCCCGGCGGCACAACATCAAGATTTACGCCAACGCCGCGACATGGAATGCGATCCTGCGCGAGGGCAGGGTCGGCGAGATCCCTTTTGAGAACAGGGTCTGTTACATCGATGAAGCGGAGTTTTATATCGGCGACATGCAGATCACGCCGTTTACGATCTCGCACGACGCGGCCTGCCCGTCGGGGTACAGCATCTATTCGCAGGGCAAAAAGATCGTTGTTGCGACCGACACCGGCTGCGTGCCGCGGCATTGCCTGGCAAACTATCTGTCGTGCGATGCGCTGATGATGGAATTCAATCACGATCTGGACATGCTCAAAAACGGTGCGTACCCGCCCCACCTGAAAAAGCGCATCATGTCGCGCCACGGGCACCTGTCCAATGACGACGGCGCGGCGGTTCTGGAAGCCGTGCTGGCTTCCGGCACGCGCAATATCATACTGGCTCATCTGTCGCGCGACAACAACACGCCCGAGGCGGCCTACGACGCGGCATGCCGCGCGGTGCGCGCGCTCGGTCTCGACCCGCTTACCGATGTCAGAATATGCGTAGCGCCGGTCGAAGGCCCCGGCGAGCCTGTGGTGCTGGAGTAGCGATGGTTTCCGCAGAGACGGCGCTTATACTTTAAACTCGATCGGCCTCGGCAGCGTAATATCCTTAAAGCACGACAGCGCGAAATTATCCGTCATGCCCGCGATGTAATCGATGATCGAATCCGTCTTCGCATCGGATCCGTAGATGCCGGCAAGCTCGATGCGGAACTGCCGGAAGCCGTCGTCGATCGGCACATCATTTTTCCCGCCCGTTGTGATCTCATCAAAATGCTCGTTCAGATATCCGTGCAGGCTCGATATGATGTTGGTGCAGTAATAGCGCTGGTACTCGTAGAGCTTTTTATGCCTGTAAATGTTGTCGTAATTAAAATCCCTGAGTTTCGTGATCAGCCTGAATTTCTCATCCGAAAAGCCCATGTATGCGTTTCCGGCGGAGTTTTCGATGATGTCGATGACCAGTGTGTTGATGATCTCGCCGTTCGTCGAGCCGAGCTGACTGCGTATTTCCCGGGGAACATCATCGAGCGTGATAAAACCCGCAAGCAGCGAATCTTCGATATCGCGGCCGAGGTAGGCGATCTTGTCGGCAAAGCGCACCGCGCAGCCCTCCCAGGTCGCCGGGATCCTGTCGCCCGAGAGCTTTTGGGATAGATCCGTTTCGGAGCACGGCTCCAGATATTGCTCGAAGTGCTCGCCGTTGTGGCACAGCACCGCATCGCGCACCGCGAACGTCAGATTCAGGCCCGCGCCGTTTGCGGTCAGCTTGTCGACCACGCGCAGCGAATGCACCTCGTGCGAAAAAGGCTTGCCGGAGCATTCGGAGAGCGCGCGCTCGCCGGAGTGCCCGAACGGCGTATGCCCCAGGTCATGCCCGATGCCCGCCGCATACGCAAGCTCCATATCAAGCTCCCAGCCCTGTCGGCCAAGCCCACGGCAGATCGTCGCCGCGATCGTCGCAACATGCAACACATGCTCGATTCGCGTGCAGACATGATCGTTCTCCGGCGCGAAAAACACCTGGGTCTTGTGCTTTAACCTGCGGAACGGCGTCGAGTGTATGATGGCCGTCTGATCCCTGAAGTAGGGGCCGCGCACATCCTCGGTCCTCGGGCGCGCGCGCTGCGCCATCTGCTCGGCGGAAAGCATGTTTTTCATCTTCATCCGTACAGTTCCTCATACTTATGCTTCAGGTATGCTATGTAATAATCCGGGCTGAATTCCTCGCCGGTCGCATCCCTGATAATCTCGCGGGCTGTTTTGGTCATGCCGTACCGGTGCACCCTGTCCCTGAGCCAATCCGCAGCCGGGCCGAGATCGCCCTTTGCGATGTGCGCTCCCGCGCCGGTCTGCTTTTCCATGGCCGCGTAAAGCTGCGCGGCAAAAGCATTGCCGAGCGCATACGACGGAAAATAGCCAAACAGTCCGTCGGCCCAGTGCATGTCCTGCAGTATGCCCTGCGCGTCGTCGGGCGGGGTTATGCCGAGGTACTTCGTGTATTTATCATTCCAGATGCGCGGCAGGCCGTCGATATCGGCGTCGCCCTCAAACAGCATCTGCTCGATCTCGAAGCGTATGATGATGTGCAGGCAGTATGTCAGCTCGTCGGCTTCGGTTCTTATAAGCGACGGCCCGGAGATATTGATGTACTGATAGAAATCCTGCTCCGTAACATCGGACAGCTCGCCGGGGAAATGCCTCTTCAGTATGCCGAGCAGATGCCGGCTGTATTGGCGCGACCGCCCCAGGTGGTTTTCATAGAGCAGCGCCTGGCCCTCGTGCATCGCGGACGACGCGCCGTCGTTTAAAAATGTATACATCAGCTCATCGCCGATGCCGAGCATGTAGGCCGCGTGCCCGCCTTCGTGAAGCGCGGCAAATACGGCAGAGGCCGGGTTGCGCTGATGGTAATGCACGGTAAAGCGGACATCGTTGTTGTTCGGACCCGTTGTAAACGGGTGCTCGCTTTCGGCCATATTGAAGCGCGAAAAATCAAGCCCGATTCCTTCGGCGATCTCCCGGCAGGCGGCCCTTTGCTTTTGCGTGTCAAAGGAGCGCGCATTGATGCGGTCCTGCAATTGCTTATAGGCCCCGGCCTTCGGGCTTTTTGCGACCATTTGTATCAGCTCGACGAGCGGCGGCTTGATCGCGTCGAAGAAGCCCTGCAGTTCCGCGGCGGTCGCGCCCCGCTCGAACCCGTCGATCAGCGTGTCGTACGGCTTCTTCTCCGGGTCGATGTACCTGGCAAACCGCCCGGAGAACTCGACCAGTTTTTGCAGATACGGCGCAAAGGTCTTGTAGTCGTTGTTCGCTTTTGCGGTTTCCCATGCCGTCATCGAACGGGCCTTCAGCTCGGCAAACTCGATCACTTCCTGCTGCGGTATGCAGGTAAGCCTGCGGTATTGTCGGGCCGCTTCCGCCGCGCGCAGCGCGGTCAGCCGGTCGACCGCATCGCCGGCTTGCTCAATGGTATCGAGAACCTCTTTGATTTCGGGGCCGGTCATCAGCTTGTGGGACTCCCCCGAGAGTATGCCCATCGCGATGCCCCTGCCCTCGGCGCTCTTTTCCGGCGCGAATGTCGACGCATCCCAGTACAGCGCCGACTGCGCGGCCGCGTAGGCGTACATCTTGCGCTCAAACTCCGTGAGCTTTTCTGTTGCAGTCTGAATATCCATATCCGATTCCTTTGGCAGCGATAGGAAAATTATAGCACAGCACGGCGCTATTTCAAATACACCGGGGAAACCGAATGATGCAGATTCCCGGGCCGATGCGGGCATCGGCCCCTGTGAGCCGCAGCCCTGCGTTCACAGGCAAAGTGATTTAAAACTTCGCACAGCGCCGCTTTTATAGTATAATTTTAATTTGAAATACAATACAGCCGATATGGAACTATGTAATGATAGATATCAATAAAATCAAATCCGCAATGAAGTCAGGCCTCGGCTCCGGGATCAGCTGGAACATGTTCTCGCTCATATTCTACATATTGAGCGGGCTTGCCCAGTATCTGGTCATCATGCTGCTGTATTCGGCAGCGGACCTCGGCGAGTTCACCGCTGCTTTTGCCTATTACACGGCAATCTCGCAGATCTCCGTGCTGGGAATCCACTTTTCGGTGCTGAAATACACCTCCGAATACCACAGGGACCGCGATGCGCGCAACCGCATACTGACCACCGGTCTGCTCGGCACGCTCGGAGTCTCCGCAGCCGTAAGCATCGTTTCGTTCACGGCCGTGATGCTGCTGAACAAGGCCTGGCCCTCGGACATGCTGCTGGCGCTTCTGTACTCGATACCGGCGCTTGTGTTCTTTTCATTGAACAAAGTTCTGCTCGGCTATATCAACGGACTGTCGCGCATGACGGCATATGCGGTGTTCCAGTCGCTGCGCTGTGTTTTTATGATGGCCTCGCTCATCGTACTGGCGCTTATGAAGTGCCCGGTATACATGCTTGCGCTGTCCTACCTGATATCCGAGCTTCTGCTCTTTGTCATACTTGCCGTATATCTTTCCGCAAAAAAGCTTGCGAACTATCGATACGACCGCTCATGGCTGCGCGAGAACATGCGGTTCGGCTGGAACATCATAACCGGAAACCTGGTGCAGGTGCTGAACGTGCGGCTCGATGTGATATGCCTCCGGTTCTTTTTGGGCGGCTCCCCGCTGATCGGGTACTATTCCTTCGCCAGCATGGCGGCGGAGGGCTTCGACCAGATTCTGTTTGTGGTCAGGCGCAACATCAACCCGCTCATCACGCAGCACTACACGGCGGGCGACGAGGCCGCATTCTACAGGCTGTACAGGGGTGTGCGCAAATACACGCGCATCGCTTCACCGCCGCTTGCGGCGCTGCTTGTCGGAGCCGTCGCAATATTCTTTTCCATCGTGCCTGCTTTTCACGAGTATATGCCCGCGCTGCTGCCGCTGTCCGTCATACTGCTCTCATTGTGCGTAAACTCGCCGCATGTATGCTATCAGAATGTACTGAGCCAGACCGGCTTTCCCTCGGCCGAGGCTAGGGTCAATATCATCGTGCTGTGCGCGAACTTTGCGGGAAACATGATGCTGATACCGTTTTTGGGCATGCTCGGCGCAAGCATATCAACGGCCGTTTCGTATACGGTCATGTCCCTGATGATCTATTTGCTTATGAAGAAACATACCGGGTACCGGCTCAAATTCATAGGATAGCAATGCCTACAATGAATACGGGGCGCATAATGTGCGCCCCGTACTATAAAGCAAATCCCTTATGCCGCCGCTTAATCCGCTGCGGCGTACCCGTGCTTCAGCTTCAAAATCCAGTAATATGGCGTCCCTGCGCCCTCCGCACCCTCATTGTCGCCCGAATACGATACGCCCCCGAGCAGATATCCGCCGTCGGGCGTCCGCAGCGCCATATCGAGGTGGTCGTTCCCCGCGCCGCCGTAAGTCTGCTGCCATAAAAGATTGCCCTCCGCATCGACGCCTGTAAGCCAGAAATCATAGTTCGGCGTGCCGAATTCATTTGCCGCGCGCCCGGCGACATCGCCGTCGACCGACGATGTATATCCGGCTACGGCATACGCGTCATCCCCGAGCGGGAAGATCTCGAGCGCAGACTCAAATCTGGCGCCGCCGAGCGTAAGCTGCCACAGAACCGCGCCCGACCGGTCGAGCATCGCCGTCCATATGTCGGCGTCGCCATAGGCCAGCGGCTTGTCGCCGTCGGCTGAATACGACCAGCCCGACACGAGCATGCCGCCGTTTGCAGCCGGCTGCATTCCCTGCAGACTGTCAAACCGGCTTCCGCCCAGCGCATTCTGCCATACGAGCTCGCCGTCGGGCGAAAGCCTGACCGCCCAGTAATCGTTCGAGCCCTTGGCGTTTGCGACATCGCCGTCGCCCGAGCGCGTCGATCCGCCGATCAAAACGCCTCCGTCGCTTGCAGCGGCCGCCGAATCGAAATAATCTTCGCCGCTGCCGCCCAGCGTATTCTGCCAGAGGATGTCCCCGCCTGATGATAACCTGACGGCCCATATGTCGCGCGACTCATCTCCCTGGTTTTCGCGCACCACATCGCCGTCTGCCGACCATGTCTCGCCGCAGACCATGCAGCCGCCGTCCGGCAGCGCTGTGATCTGCTCGGGTATGTCGTTGGCCGCCCCGCCGAGCGGTTTCTGCCAGAGTATCGCGCCGTCTTGATCCAGATTCAACACCCAGATGTCGTCAAGCGGCTTGCTTTTTGAATACCCCTTATGCCAGCCGACGACGTCGCCGTCCTCGGAACTCGTCGTAGCCATAATCATATAGCCGCCGCCGGTTTGATAGGCGCGCATGCCGTACTCATTACCTGAGCCGCCGTACACCTTCTGCCACTGTATTTCGCCGTCCGCCGACAGCTTGACAAGCCATAGATCATATGACTGTTTGCCGCCTACGTTGCCTTCGTGCAGCCCCGCGACATCGCCGTCGTTCGAGCTTGTGATGCCGATGGCGAGAACTCCGCCGTCGTCGGCCGGGACAACCGCGTTGACGGCGTCAGGCGCGGAACCCCCGAAGGTCTTTTCCCACTGAACGGCCCCTTCCGCCGACAGCTTCACGATCCAGCCGTCGTCATTCAACACACCCGCAATCGCGTAGCCGCTCTTTAAGCGCTCAAGGGCCCGGACGTCGTACGTGCCCTCGGGCGACAGTACGGCGCTCCATTCATACCCCGGGGCCGAGCTAAAATCAATTTCAGCGCTCTGTATGCTGGTTTCAACTATGGTATTGAATGCGCGGGCTTCGTAGCCCTGCGCCAGCCTGATGTTGATTGCATAGACATAGCCGCCCAGATAACCGCTCAGGACAGTGCCGCCATCCGAACTCTGCTCATCGAGCACCGAACCCGCGAGCAGATTGCTGTAATACCGTTGTACGGTTTCGACGCTGTCGGAAGAACCGGCATGGACCGCAAACCCGTTTTGATTCTCGCTGCAGCGGTAGACCCTGGCGTTTTCGTACTGCGGGAAAGACTCCTGCGGGTAGCTTTCGGGCAAGGCAAGGTTAGCGGAGAGATCCTCCGGCATCTTTTCGATCTGCATCGTATAGATCTTGCCGAAGGCTTTGGCCTCTTCCTCGGACGGCTGCGCGGTCTGGATCCTGAACATATATTCTTTATAAAAGCCCTCCAGCAGCGTGTCGGAGGATTTGGTCACATAAGCATCCTGCAGCGTGTCGCGGTAGTAACCTATAATATCGGCCTCGTCATCCCTGACGCCCGCCCTTATGTTCATGACCGCGCCGCCGCTGTATTCAAAAACAACGGATGATTTGTAGAACGGAAAATATTCATCGGGGTAGTCCTGATCGGGCCGAATGCTGACCCTGTACTGTTCCGGCACGCACCCGGCAAGCATCAGCGCCAATATCAGCAAGGCAATGGTTCGCAGCAAAGGATTCTGTTTCATAAGATCTCCCGAAATTTAAGCTATCTCCTTGATATGTTACTCTCTATCATAACAATAAAACCTATTCCCCACAAGAACATAGAATTCCCAGGGCCGAATAAAAATAACCGAAAAAGCCGGACAGCGAGAATTCACCTCAGATTTTTACCGGGATCGGCGGATGAGTCAGTGCCGGTTGACCATGCCCACTGTTATAAAAAAAAGCCGCGCCGATATGCGGCGCGGCTTCAGCAACTTTCTTACTGGTCCCTGTGTTTGACACGGATCCAGGTCTCGCAGCGGCAATGATCGCCGCTGCCGTAGTACAGCTCCATTTCGTACCCGTCCATTTTGTCGTAATTGGCAGTCGGAAGCCAGTCGGTGTATACGCGCCTGACAAGGTTCTGCATGACAGCGCTCGTTTGCTCCACAGTATGTTTTTCACTCCGGAACACGGCCCAGGTCGCGGCCGGCACGTTGACCTCGACAAATCCCTCCGTATCGCTTTGAGGCATTTTGAATGCGCAGATCATATACGGGAAGCAATAGCCGGGCACATGCCGGTAGTCGCATATGGCATTTACGATGCACAGTTCGTTTTCATCCCCGTCAGCATGCGCGGACCGCGCCAGTCTGTCGTAGCGCCCGTCCTGCAATGTCTGCAGCCAGAATTCCGGAATCGCCTTTAAGTTGTCTCCGTTCTCGGTCGCAAAGATCCCCTCTATGCCGTATACGGCAAAGGCTTCCCTGGTCTCAATTCTATAGTCCATCGGTACATCTCCCTTTACGGTAAGTAGAAAAGAAAGACGCGGCCAGGCTTTGAGGCTTGCTCCCTCCTGGCGCGCAAGCGTCGGAGCCAATCCGTGTACAGCGCTGAATGAGCGGGTAAATGCTTCGGGGGACTCATAGCCGTACTTCAGCGCAAGATCCACCACCTTGATGCTGCTGTTTTGCAGTTCAAATGCGGCAAGCGTCAGCCTTCTGCGGCGTATATACTCCGACAGCGGCATATCCGCCAGGATCGAAAACACGCGCAGCAGGCTTGACAGCGACTGCCCGGCAAGCCGGGCGGCTTTTGCCAGCTCGATCTCCCCCGCGAGGTTCTCCTCGATGTAGTCAAGCGCACGGTTCATACTCACAAGCCATGACATGCGTCTCCCTCCTCTCTTATGTAAAGCTTACCCTATCATGATCCGGTCTGCCTTGCATTTGGAACGCAGGTTTTATCAGGATTGATGACCCGCTGTGAGAAAAATGCAGGCATGGCCGCAATAATATAAAAGGCACGGAATGAAAAATCCGCGCCTTATCATATATGCTGAACAAGTTATTCCTTGACACCGCCCAGTGCAACTCCTGCAATGATGTATTTGGACAGCAGGAAATAGACGATGAACAGCGGAAGCGTGGTTGCCGCCAGTCCCAGATACACCGAGCCGTACTCTGTTTTGTATATATCGCCGCGCAGCAGGCTCACCATGATCGGCATGGTATATTTATCCGAGTCGGACAGCAGTATCGTCGGCACAAAATAGTTGTTCCAGCTTGCCACAAACGCGAATATCGCCTGCGTTGCGAGAGCCGGCGTCATGATCGGCAGTATGATCCTGTTAAATGTAAAGAACTCGCCCGCTCCGTCTATCCTTGCGGAATTGACGATGTCGATCGACAGCGTGGCAATCAGATACTGCCTCATAAAGAACACCGACGCGGGCGCCGCTATCGACGGCAATATCAACGGCCAGAAGCTGTTCGTCCAGCGGAGCTTGTATATGAACTGGTAAAAGCCGATGACGGACACCTGGGCCGGAATCATCAGTACGCACATGATGAATGTAAAGAACGGCTGGCGCAGCCTCCAGTCGTACGCCGTAAGGCCGTATGCGGTGAGCGAGGAGAAATATACCACACAGGCGGTCGCACCGACCGAGATGATCAATGAATTGAAGAAGCCGTTCAACGGGTTAAAGCTCTTGCCGAGCAATATATTCAGATTGTTTATAAAGTACTTCGACGGCAGAAGCGACACTGCATGCTTCTGTATCTGGATGGTTGAGCGCGTCGCGTTCACAAACATGACCCAGAACGGGAAAATGCTCAATATCGACAGAAAAATGCAGACGATGTAGATGATCGTCTTGGTTATGACCCGGGAAGTCCTCATTCCTGATTTCATTTCGCTGCCTCCTTCTGTGCCATCCGGATCGCCTTCATCTCTTTTTTATATAGGGCAGCATCCTTGTCACGCATGACATAGAAGAGTATACCGGACAGTACCGCGATAATGGCAAACATGATCATGCTTGCAGCCGCAGCGCGGTTGTAGAAGAAGCTGCCGCCGAAAGCCTGGCTGTATATGAAGGTGCTGGCTGTGGATGTGGACTGGTCAGGACCGCCGAGATTGAACAATCTCGGAACATCGAACATATTCAGGCCGCCGATCAAGCTGGTAACAAGCGTGTACAGGAGTATGGTCCTGAGACTCGGAAGCGTGATTTTAAAGAAAGTCTGGGTGGCCGACGCGCCGTCAATTTCGGCGGCTTCAAACAGGGCGGGGTTGATGCCCAGTACACCGGCGATCAGCACGATCATCGTATTGCCGTACCATGTCCAGAACTGTATAAACGCTATGATGCCCCTTGCGGTCCATTTCTGCATCAGGAAATAGATGGGTTCCTCAGCCCAGCCGAACCTGACGAACAGATCGTTGATGGGTCCCATCGGGTATCCGAACAGAGCGTTGAAAAGTATCGCGATCGTCGCCGCCGTAATGATGTTGGGCATATAAAGCAATACCTTGAAAGCCCCCTGGCCCTTTACCTTGAGGTTCCTGTTTGTAAACCACGCAGTCAAAATCATTGCGAGCACAATCTGCGGAATGAAGTTCATCGTCCACATGATGACGGTGTTGACGAGCCCTTTCTGGAAGGACTCATTCTTTAATATGAGCTGGAAATTCTGGAACGGGTTATCCAGAAACTTGAATGTCTCTTTCCCAAGACCCTTCAGATCGGTAAATCCGATTATGCAGGTATATAAGATTGGATACAGTGTAAAGACAAGGAACGCAAGCACAAACGGTATGGAAAATATGTAGCCGTATTTAGCGTAACTGACGCTTTTTCGGCGCATAAGCGTTCACCTCCGGTTAAGCGCATAGCGCTTTTGTTAGAATCATATAAATTTGGGGCGGACTCTTTAAAAGGCGTCCGCCCCTTTGTTGCAGATTAGGATTAATCTACGACCACGTCGAGCTGGTCACCGACCTGCTGTTTGAAGTTGGCAATCGCTTCGTCGCGGGTGATTGTGCCTGCGGTGTACTCACGTACAACGCCGCGCCAGATGTTGTTGATGGTCTCATCATACTGGTGCTTGTTTGCGCCTGTCGCAAACTCTGTAGCGGGTACGAATACCTCGAACATGTTCTGTCCGCCGAGGATCGGGACTGTTCCGTCGGATTTCTCCATGACTGTGGCGGAAGCAACGACGTCTTTGGTTCCCTTCTCGTTCATCAAGCCGTTGGCCCACAGGTACTGGAGACCAGTCTCGGAGCTGTCAAGCGTTACCCACTGTATGAACTTGCCGACCGATGCGGGGATCTGAGTGTCCTTGTTGGCCAGCAGCCATGTGCCGCCCCAGAAGAATCCTACCGGGGGTTCGCAGATAGCCCAGTCACCGAAGGTTTCGGTGGCATTGTCAGCCATGGTATAGTTGATCAACCAGCCGGGGCCGAAGTAGCCAAGTACTTCCTTCGGGCCATTGCCGTTCATGTCGGCAAACCAGCCCTCCTGCCAGTCCTGGGTGTCATTGTGATAGCCGTTTTCCTTAAGCTTCATCGAGTAGTCAAGGAAAGCTTCGCGAGCCGGATCGATGTTGAGCTTGCCGTCAACAACCCAGCCTGTCGGGGAAGCGCCTTCGACTGCGTGCCACAGGTCGCCGTCGCCGGAGACTATGCCGTAGCCTTTGGCCTTCAGCTCTTCAGCCGCCGCAAAGAATTTGTCCAGTCCGGGGCCGACTTTGTCTTTGATAACTGCCGGATCATCGGTGCCCCAAACATCGGTGGCGATGGAGCGACGATAGATGAATGCGCCGCCGGTAGCCTGATAGCCAAGGCCGACAAGCTTGCCGTCGGGATTCGTTCCGATGTCAACTGTGTACTGAGCAATCTTGGCCTCTGCAAGCAGAGCGTCCACGTCAATGCCGAGTTCCTTATAAGGAAGAGCAAACTGAGCGGCGTCGCCCTGTGTGTACTTGAGCACGAATGCGCTCTCTGCACAATAGAGGTCGGGAGCATCCGGTCCGCCGCCTGCCAGAGCCTGGTCAAGAGCGGGCTGATATGCGCCGTCTGTTGTCGCGATAACGGTCTTCTTGATCTCAAGATTGAAGTCCGGATAAATTTCTGCATACTTTGTGAACATTCCCGGAACTTCCTCTGTGAAGGTCATGATGTTAAAGTCCGTTACGCTGGGGTCGTCTGTGACTTCTGCCACGGGGGATTCATCAACGGGAGCTTCCTCGGTCTGCTCGTCAGCGGGAGCCTGATCCTCTGCCTCGGGGGCTTTCGGATCGGCGGGCTTGCAGGCTGTGAAGATGAATGCCACCATCAGCAGTGCCATCACAAGTGTAAGAATACGTTTCATGGTTTCCCTCCTTTGTTTATTTTGTATAAATAAAGCATTAACATTATATAGCGGGTTGCACAAAAAAATCAATTGCATTACTTAAAATCCGTAATAAATATAAACAATCCATGATATTTATAAATAATAACATTCGTATTGGCTCATGTTATTACGAAAGTTTTATAAAAGCAGGCTAGAAAGTTACAAATACTTAAATATTACCAATCGCGGGAGTATAAGCTATTTGATTGCTGTCGCTTTCATCCGCGGGTTATTGTCAATGTGCATATGGTTGAAACTGTTCAAATTCAGTACATATGCAATATGATTTGCAGATTGTGCGATTTGTTGTATATGATGTATCATCAATGTATACAGATATTCGGAGATGGGCACAGCATGAAAATCAAATATACAAAACATCAGATCGTTCTTAAGCTTGCCGCGGCCGCGATGCTGTTGGCACTCTGGGGCTATGTTTTAGTATCCTGGGAGCAGATACCGGAGAAGATACCGGCACACTACGGTCTGGGCGGGGTCGTCGACCGCTGGGGGGACAAGGGCGGCATACTGGCGCTGCCGATCGTCGGCACCGTGCTCTATGCCGTATTGACCGTCGTGACGCAGTTTACCTCGGTATGGAATGTTCCGGTCAGGGACACGCAGGAAAACAGGCAATACGCCTATCCCAGAATACGAACCATGCTGATCATACTGAAGATGGAGCTGCTGGCGCTGTTTTTCTATATGACCTATACCGCCATCCATACGCAGACTCTCGGGGTTTGGTTTGTACCGGTAACGTTGGTGCTGGTCTTGGGTACGGTGCTCGGTTTTATGATCGGAATCGGCAGAAAGTGTGAGAGGTAAGAATTTACCGCCACAGTATGTAACCCTCTCCCAATTTTAGGAGGGGGCGGGAGGGCTAGGGAGAGGGCCTAATCCCCGAAGCTCACCCCTAAATCCCTTGCAGCCCGTACAATTTCCGCGTCCTGTGGCACAAACTTGGTCTTGCCCGCCACATCGGAGAGCCTGTTGGCCCCGATTTTGCCGTCGATGACCGCTACGGACTTGCCGAAATCCCCTTTCCTGATCAGCTCCGCCGCATACACCCCGAGCCTGGTCGACAGCACCCTGTCATACGGGCACGGGCTTCCGCCGCGCAGTATATGCCCCGGTATCACGACCCTCGTTTCAGCCCCGCATAGCCTTGTGATATCGTCGGCGATCCTGTGCGAAATCGAGAAGTACGGCATATCCGCCCGGTGCTCCTTGAACTCCTGCTTGTCCATGCCGGCCTCACGCTTGTTCATCGAGCCCTCGGCCACCGCGATGATTGAAAATTCCTTGCCCCGCTTTTCCCTCTTTTCGATGGCCTCCACGATCTTTTCGATGTCGTACGGTATCTCCGGTATCAGTATGATGTCCGCCCCGCCCGCGACGCCCGCGTGCAGATTCAGCCACCCGGCCTTGTTGCCCATCAGCTCGATCAGCATGACGCGCCCGTGCGACGTCGCCGTCGTGTGAAGCTTGTCGATCGCGTCGGTCGCCGTGTCGACGGCCGTCTGGAACCCGAAGCACATCTCTGTGCCCCAGATATCGTTGTCGATGGTCTTGGGCAGGCCGATGACGTTCAGCCCCTCCTGCGACAGCATGTCGGCCGACATGTGCGTGCCGTTGCCGCCCAGCGTCACAATGCAGTCGAGCTTCATCTTCCTGTAGTTTTCGACCATTCTGGACGCCATGCTCTCCATGTACTCGTCCAGATTGCGCATATTGTTGTTTGACTGGCGCGATGTGCCCAGTATCGTGCCGCCCAGTGTCAAAATGCCCGAAAACTCGCTTTGCTTCATCAGCCGCGACTCGCCCTCGATCAGCCCCCTGTATCCGTCGGCGATGCCGATGATCTCCGCATCGAACAGCTCATAGGCCGCCTTCGCGACGCCGCGTATTGCGGCATTCAGCCCCGGGCAGTCCCCGCCGCTGGTCAATATACCGATTCTTTTGGCCATATTTCATACCTCCGAACTTCATTTACAGTCCCTGAATCATTATTTTACCATATTTTCGACGACAGATTAATGCTTTGACCATTTATTCAGGAATCGGTATAATGTAATATACAAATTTCGATCATTTGCGAGGTAGTTATGCAAGAATATCAAAGAAGTTTGAAGACTGCCGCAGTTCTCCTGGCTGTCGGCTTGGCGGTGCTTCCGCTGTTTTCAGGCTGCACTGCCTCGACCGTCATAGACCCGAGAGTCAAGCAGGCGCTGTCCGGCAACTCCCGCGCGCAGGACGCCGTCGACTGGCTGATTTTAAACGGCGACATCGTACTGCCCGAGCTTGTGCGCCGCCTCGGAAGCGCCAAGGAATCGCGCGCCGACGAAGCCGCCGCGGCGCTGGCCGCAATGGGCGACTACGGCCTGCAGGGCGCGGTCAAATACTACCCGCAGCTAAACGAACGCGGCAGGCAGCGCATCGTGGACATGCTGGCAGGGCTCGGCACCGAGGACGGCGTGCTGCGGCTCCTTGCGCTGTCGCGCAACGCCGACGCATACGGCCCGGTGGTCGAGGCGATTAGCTCGATGGGCGACGTCGCGCTCGATTTCCTGATCTACCAGATGAACAACGAATACTACCGCGACGCGGTCGACGCATGCCTGGTAAGGTTCGGCGAGCAAAGCCTCGATGCCATGGTCCGGGCCACGCACAGCACGAACCCTGCAAAGACCGGGCGCGCATTTTCGATATTGCAGCGCATCGGCGAGCCGGCAGTCGGGCCGCTTGTGCGGGATCTGCTCGAAAACGCAGACGGCGAGGTCGATATCGAAAAGGCTGTCGCCATGATGCTCAGCGCTTACCCCGAGGCCGCCATATCGGCCATCATCGATACCGCCGTGACGGGCACGGGCTCCCAGGAGCTTGCCGCTGCGCTGCTTGATCAGATCGGCTCGGCCCAGCACATGGCCTATATCATCAACTATGCGCCGCAGAACGCGACCGACGCGGCAAGGGGCAGCCTGCTAGCGCGCTATCTTGAAAAAGCCGACGTCAAAACGGTGGTCGGCATGGTGCTCCAGAACCCGACCGAGGAATCTCTGCACGGCCTTGAGCTTGCGCTTGCCGCGAACTACTACAGCAACGATGTCATCGCCGCGCTGCTGTCCCGCATGACGGACGCCGACGGCCCGCAGAGCGCACTTTATACGACGGCGGGCAGGCTTTTATTCGACCAGAACTACAGAAACCTTGCACAGGCCGTGATCGGGCAGGACGCCAATCTGATCGCGGCGGTGCTGTCCTCGGGCGCGCCCGCCAACTTCGCGGGCGACACGCTTTCGCTGGCCTCGGCCAATCCCGCGCTGGTGCAGCGGCTCGACTCGATGCTGTTTTCGCTGCCTGCGGATCTTCGCAACGCACTGATGAACAGCCTTGCCTATGCCAATGACACCGGCATACCGATGCTGCTGTGGAACCGCTACGCATCCGATGATGCGGCGCTTTCTGCGAGCGCGGCCTCGGCCATCATCACGGCGGTACCGGCCGGCGCCAAGCTGCCGTACGCCGGCATGGATTTTCTGCCGTATGCGGCAAAGCTCGTAGCCGGGCTCAAGTCCTCCGACCAGCAAACGCGCGCCAATGCCGGCGATCTGGTCGACCGGCTGCCGGAGGGGCGCGAGCACCATGCGCTGTTCATGCAGCTCTTCCAGGCGGCGCCGAGCCAGAAGCTGTTTATCGTTCTGGCCGGGCATTACGGCAGCGCGGGCGGAATTGCGCCGAACATCGTGATCTCCGCGGGCGGGCAGCAGGTCAGCCCCAGGACGGTGACGCTGGACATCGACACCGATGTATCGGGCGTGAATTCATCCAAATACCCGGATTTTAAATCCATCGTTGAGCAGTCGCTGCCGTACCTCGGGCTTACGGCCATGGCCGAAGGCGGCGAAATGACGCTCGAGATCGACACGGACATCACGCCGCGCTACTCATGGTACAGCGGAAACCGCGGCAAATGCTACCAGGGTGCGGAAGCCGAATCCCGCACGGCCGTGCATTTAGACGGTTCCGCCGTGAAGACCGTGAACGGAATGGCATTTATCGCGCCGCCGGAGAATCCCACAGCGCCGTCCAACATCGACGATTACCGCGACGACCCGGAGGACGCGCCGATGGACGCCGTGTTCCGTATATGCTACATCGATTCGATGTACCGCGCATTCGGCCTGGAGGCGCTGCTCTGCCTGTACAACTACGACGCCACAAGCACGCTCGCGGCGGCTGACGGCCTGTGGAGATAAGATGATCAAAAGGGCGATATTCGATTTTGACGGCACCATCGCGGACTCAAAGGAACTCGGGATCAGAATACTGAACGACCTTGCCCCGAAGTATGGATATCAAAAACTGCCGGAGACCGGCCGGCACGAATACTACCATATGAGCCTGAAAAGGCGCATGGACGCGCTCGGCATAGGCTACCGCAAGCTGATGCCGCTGTCGCGCGATTTCATCGGCGAATTCGCGCGGCACGCCGGAGCCGTCGAGCCCATACCGGGCATGGTCGACATCATACGGCAGATCCATGCACGCGGCATCGGGATCACGATCATATCAAGCAATTCCAAAGAGAATATACGAATCTTTCTGGAAAACCACGGGCTGCTGTTTGTCGACCGCATCATGGGCGTCAGAAAACTGTTCGGCAAGGAAAAATACATCCGCCGCGAATTGAAGGAACTGGGACTTTCGCCCGGAGAAGCCATCTACATCGGCGACGAGGCGCGCGATGTGGACGCATGTAAAAAAGCCGAGGTCAGGGTCATCGCGGTCACATGGGGCTTTGACAGCCCGCGGATTTTAAAAGAGGCCGCGCCGGATTTTATCGCGACGCGCCCCGAAGAATTGATCGAACTGATGGCATAAGCCGACTACCGGTCCGCCGCTTTGCCCGCCTCCAGAAGCTTTTCATTTCGAATCATCATCATGCTCTGAACCAGCATCAATATCCCTGTCGCGATCAACAGCCACTCGATTCTGACACGGTCGGCGACCGGCCCGAAGAACAGCATCGCAAGCGGCATGACCGAGCTCGATATCATGGTCAGCACCCCGAAAACCCTGCCCATGAAGTCCGGCTCCACTTTTTGCTGCAAAAGCACGGTAAACGGCGTATTGAACACCGGCATCGCTATGCCCGCCAGCACCATCAGCGCAAGGTAGATTCCGAATGACGGCACGATTCCGGCCGCAATGGCGCATACGGATATGACCAGATAAGAGAGCCCCATGGTATGGATCCTGTTCCGGAAGCCTCCCCACGAAGCGATGATAAAGCCTCCTGCCGTCATTCCGGCCGAGAACGTGACCTCGATGGCGGTAAGCCGCCATACATCGTCCCCGAAGGTGCGCGTGACCTGGAGCGGCGTCAGAAACGCAAGCGGTGCCACAAGGAAGAAGTAGACCGCGCAGTAGACAAACAGCACCCGTATAAAGCCGTGGTTCCAGATGTACCGGATTCCTTCGCGCATATCCGCAAAATAACTGGTTTTGCTTTTTTCGAGCGCTTTTGCATGCGGCGGTACGCGCAGGAACGCAAGCAATATGAATATGGCCGCAGCGGCGGTGACCACATCGATGAAGAATATGCGCTCAATCGGCGCTATGCTTAATAGCGCGCCGCTCAGCATCGGCGAGACAAGCATTACCAGCGATTGTATGCTTCCGTTTAAGCCGTTGACCTTTGTCAGTTTGTCCTGCGGCACAATCCCCGGCAGGAAAGCGCCGACGGCCGGGCCCTGTATCCCCGCGCCGAACGAACGCACGACGAGCGCCGCAAACATCAGTCCGATTGCGCCGCGCCCGGCCGCGAACAGTATCGCAAGCCCCAGCGTGGCCGCCGCAATCAGCGAGTCGGACAGTATGATGAGCGCTTTGCGGTTGTAGCGGTCGGCCCATACGCCGGCAAACGGCGACAGCACAAGCGTCGGCAGGAAGCCGCACAGTATCGCAATGGTCATCATGACGCCCGATTGCGTTTCGAGCGTGATGTGCCACATGATCGCATACTGCACCAGCGCCGAACCGAACAGCGACAGTATCTGGCTTGACAGGAACAAAACCGTGTTTTTCTTCCACTTTCCTTCTGCCTGCATCGTGAACCTCTATTCCATCGTTTTGCGCAATAAAAAAATATTACCCAATTGCACCTGCGGCTGTCAAGCGAACAGTGCAAATCAGCATACGGCGGGAAAGCCGGACCGCGCTCATAATGCGGTCCGATCCCAAATACATTTATAGTATGATGAATCGGCTGCCCAGGCTTTTGATACTGTCGGTATTGTGCATGGCCGTTGCGTTTATGAATTGCGCGCCTTCCCATGCGTCCGGAGGCGCAGACTATGCGCATGTTATAAAGCGCAAGACCGGCAGGCTGCAGGAGTTCATACAAAACCGTGCGCAGCCCCGCGCCGTCCCCGCGCAGTTCTGCGGGCGGCCGGACCCCGGCTTTGCGCAAATCGCAAGCGCGGAGCATGCACACCATGTATTGATGAAGCCCCGCGATGTTGTCTTTTCCAAAATCAGCACCGATATCGGCTATCTGTCTATGACCTTCGACGACTGTCCGCACGGCAATACGCTCGAGATACTGGATGTGCTAAAAAAGTACAGCATGCGCGCGACATTCTTCGTGCTGGGGCGCTATGCGCTGAACCACCCCGATATCATAAAGAGGATGGCCGAGGAAGGCCACACGATCGCCAACCACACCTACGACCACACACCGGCAACGGAGCTTGACAGGGAGCAGCTCGAGCGGCAGATCGGGTTTACGGAGTCCGTCGTCTTTGATAACACAGGCGGCAGGACCCTGCTGTTCCGCCCGCCGTACGGCCTGATATCGGGCGAAAGTGTCGAAATCATTACGCAGATGGGCTACAGCACGGTGCTGTGGTCGGTCGACACCAGGGATTACATATCAGCCGCCGATTCCGTAGGCTTGGCGCAGCAGGCCGGCCCGGGGGACATCGTGCTGTTCCACACAAAATCAAGCAGCGGGGAGACCATCGAAATGATATGCAGATATTATGCCGAGCAGGACCTTCAATCGGTTCCGATCGAGGAACTTCTGGCCATGGCATATGCCGATGAACACGGCGCGCAGTCGCTCGCCGGCGAAGATGTATTCGTAAATTGACCGCCTCTATGCATGCATGCCGCATCAAAACCCTGGCCCGGCTCTTGGTGCTTGCGCTGCTGCCTGCCGCATTGTGCCTCTGCGCAAAGCCGCTTCCGTTTGACCGCGGCATTGCGGGCAGCTATGAGCTGCTGAACGGCGAAGGCGCGCCGGAATACCTGCATGTTTACGGCAACGGCAGCTTTATCGATTCGGCGGGCTCCGGCTGGATCCAAATCGACGGGAAGAACAGTTTGAGCCTTCTTTATGACGGCGGCGGCTCGCCGGATGCCCGCTATGAAAAATCAGGGCCCCTGCTGAAACTGCAAAGCGGAAATGCTGTCACAAGTTATGTTGACAGCAACAGCTTTGCGGATGAAAGCGGCATCGCGCCCGGCAATTATATCGATGAAGATCTGACGCTCGTATTTACATTCCTCGATACGGGTCAGGGGCTGGTCCGCCGCCTGGGAAGCACGGACACGCTTGCCTTTGCATACAAAGCTTCCGGCGGCATCCTGCGGCTCGGGCATCCGGGACCGGGCCCCGCAACATATGAGTATGCCGCCTATGAATCAAGCGCAGGCAGCCTTATGCTGAGCTTTGACGACGGCGGCAGCATCACGCTGTTCGGGGAGTCGGAAACTCCCGCCGACGGACAATATGCGCTGATCCATGACGGCGATCCTGACGACGGCTGTTGTATCAGCGAAATAAACTTTACGGACGGTTCGGTATATCTGGACGATATAGTATGTAATTACCTTTCGTTTTCAAACAACGCCGTCGTCGTCCGGATCGATTCCGTTTTGTACCCGCTTGAAATGGGACTGTTCGGAGCCCGCCTTTTGCTGAAAATCGGCGGGCGCACACTGGAGTTTATCAACACCTGCGCATTCGAAGACGACTCCGACGCATATGCGGGCATCTACGCAAGCAGCGACCTCGGCACCGTGCTCTGCCTGAATGCCGATGGCACCGGCAGCTATACACGTGGCGGCGTCGGCATCGATTTTACTTATACGATTACGATTTATGAAAACATACTGCGCTGCCGCGACGTGAACTCAGGCCGGGTGATTTATCTGGAATTCGCGGAAACCGCCGTCGGGCTGGATATCGCCGAACTGCCAGCGGTGGGAATCAACATTCCGGACTATGGGCATCTGATCAAAATAGGTTAAGCCAAAGCATATCACAGCTTTCATCATGAGTATGAATCGAAAGCCATGACAGTCCTGTGTCGGCAGCATTCCGCCATATGATATAATTGAAAATATAGTCCTATGAGCCAAAGAGGAACGATGGTGAATTTTACATTTGACAGCACGGCGCAATTTCAGACAAACAGGCTTTTGCTTCGAAAGTTCCGCAACACCGATATCGAAGATATGCTCAAAAACTGGATTTCCGATCCGGATGTACAGAGCGGATATGGTGAACCGGCTTTTACCTCACCGCAGCAAGTCGCAGAACTGCTGAAGTCATGGGAAGGCCAATACCGATGGGCCATCATCTTAAAAGAGACCGGTGAAAATATCGGCCATGTCAGCTTCTGCCGTCTTTACGCAGGGATCGGCGTTGCTGAAGTCGAATACTGCGTCGGAAAAGCCTTTTGGGGCAAAGGATTCATCACCGAAGCACTCGAAGCCTTTATCCGCCACACTTTTACCAGCACCTCCATTACAAAAATCGAAGCGTTCCACAGGATCGGAAATCCCGCTTCGGGCCGCGTACTTCAAAAATCCGGTTTCCTGGCTGCAGAGAATGTGATGCGTTTCTCTGATCTGACGAAAGCGCCGGAAGGCGATATTTGCTATGCCATTACAAAAGAACAATTTACGGAATCGCAGCTGCAACAAAAGCCTTAGCGTTATATGATACCTATTCTATCAAGTTAACCCGTAAGCATAAAAACCATTCTGCGCCTGTATATATGAAATAGGTATGATTGGGAGGTTCTCTATGAGCGAATGTTGCGACAGCTATCACCTGAGAAGCGGGGATGAAAAGGACGGCGTCGAGCTTCTTAAGCGCGCGGGGCTTGCGGGATTCGTTTACCCGCATGCGGACGGATGGGTAACGCTTGTGGCCGAAGGCAGCGAAATGATGCCCAACGAAGACCTGATCTCGGCAAACTGCAAAATCATGATACAGTTTGTCAGCGACGAGGATTTCGGATACTTTTTCAGCATCTATGACGGTCCAAAGCTGCTGTCGCATTATGAGTGCATATGGGAGGACGATATCGAAGTCAACGACAAGTTCCTTGACATGGAAGTCGTTTTATCCCTTGCCGGCGACAGCGAACGGGCCGCTAAAATACTCAATGAAATCCTCTATCCGAAGAGCTTCGACGATCTGATCACAGAACCCTCGGTGCCCAAAAGGGCCGCGGCGGCGCTGGAGCTGCCGAACATCGACTGGGTATCGTACCGGTATGCATTCAGGGATTACATCTCAGGCGAAATGCCCGCGGAGATCACAAGGGTATTCAAATAGCACCCGACAGGTGAGCGATCTTCGTATGTCGACAATATCACACGCAGCATAAAAAACTTCCGTAAAAAAGTGAAATCCGGCTGAAATTCAGCCGGATTGTTCGCAAAGAGGAAGGCGTCAGTTTAAGATTGCCCGCCTCCCCACGCCTGCACAAGTTCCACAGAGTTAAAGTAGAAATTGATGATGTCCGGAGCCGTCTTGCCCTCCTCGGCCATCTTATTCGCACCCCACTGACTCATACCGACGCCATGCCCGAAGCCTTTGCCCGAAATGGTAAGCTTGCCGTCGGCATAATTGAATTCATCGATCAGCGTGGAGCGGAACACTTCGGGACCGAGCGCAGTCCTCAAGGCCACCGCGGAAACCTCCGCATCGCCGAACGCGATCTTGACCGCCCTGCCGGAGGGACCCTCCTCGGTAACTTTGACCGTATCGAATTCGGAAACATCTTCCTCCATCTTCGCAAGAGCAGCTTCGAGGTCTTCCCTCGTAAACACATGACTCCATGCGGCGACCTCTTCGGGCGCGGCGCTCTCATCGCTCTCGACGATCTTGATATAACCCGGCTCATCCTTGTTGCCGAGCCCTTCCATGGCCGAAGCCGTGATGCCGCCCGAACACGAGTGGAACCATGCCTTGATCAGGCTGCCTTCGTACAGCAGCACCTGGCCGTCGGTCGAATCGACCGCCGCTTTGATGGCGTCGTTGATGTTCTCGGGATTATAAGCCTGCGACTCCGCAACATCGGTGGATATGTCGGCGCCCTCGTACTTGGATTTCTTTGAAGATAGAAATTCAAGCATGAATGTTCTGGCGATGATGGCCTGGGCATTGAGCGCCTCCTGCGGCCAGTCGTTTTTCACTTCCCCGGCAACCACGCCGTATAGATAGTCGTTTACCGTCATTTCCTTGATTTCTTCATCTGCAGCCAAATAGACTTTGATCTTGCTCGAGCCGTCCTTGACGGATTCGGGAAGCTCGACATCCTTTTGCTGCGGCGATTCCTGCGGCGCTGCGGTCGCAGTGCCGGCGATTTGCGGCGACGGCGAAGCCCCCGGCGCATTCCTGTCTGCGCAACCTGCGGCGAAAAGTATAACAGCACACAGTATCGTTATGATTTTAAAAAGATATTTCATCGACAATACCTCCATAACTCATATTGTCTGTAATGCATATCTTTTTATACAATAAATTTTATGATTATGCTGATAAAGTCTTTAAACGCAGGCTGCCGCATGATGTCTCTGCGCTTTTTCAATGAATCGGATGATATTTGAGCTTAATTTATCAAATTCGGGCGCATACGTGCAGACATGCGGCGAGTTCTCAAGGTACAGTATCTGCCTGTACGGGCAGTTCACGGCATTGTCGTATATGATCTGCGCGCTTTTGGGCTTTACCGTGCGGTCCAAAAGCCCCTGCACGATCAGCATCGGGCACTCGATCCGGGGCAGCCCCTTTTCGGCCATCCGCATCAGCTTCCGCAGATCCTCGACCTTTCTGACCGGCGTTACATGATATGCGATGTTGTCGGGATCGTAGTTCCTATGCTCCCGGTATCTGATAAACAGCTTTAAGACGCGCGCATAGGGAAAAAACGGATCAAACAACCGCATCGGCGCCGCGATCGGTATGACGCCTGCAACCGGGAGTTCCCCTGCAAGTATCAGCGAAAGCGCTCCGCCCATCGAAAGGCCCGCGACAAAAATCTGCGTACAGCTCTTTGCCAGCCGGTGTACGCCCTCGCGCGCCGCCTGCAGCCATTGCACCCAGTCGGAGCGCTCCATGTCCGTGATATGCGTACCGTGCCCCGGCAGACAAATGCCGAGCACCGTATGCCCCCGGCCGCTCAAAGCCGCTCCGAGCCGCCTCATCTGCGCGGGCGACGCGGAAAAGCCGTGGATCAGCAGAACTCCGGTCCCTCCCCCGGGGAAAAAGAACTCCGAAGCAAGTGGATTGTCATCCAGCCTGTCATATTTCTTCATATGCCCGCCCCCCTTACAATTATATGCCTTTACTGCGGCACAATCCAAGTAAAATCAATATTTATACATATCGGCATGATTAAATTCCCGGATAATGGAAAACCTAGGGTTGATGTATTTACACAGCAGGAAATATCTGTTTTCCAAAAGGTATGCGAGGCGGATCATCGCAAGAACGCTTTTCATGTCTGTGCTGGTATCGTCGTCCGTACTTCTCTGCGCCCGGTACCTTATGTTACGTATGCCCGAAAAAAGCGTGCAGGCTCCGGTCGATACGGCTTGCGAAGCCGCTTCCATGCACCATGTGGCTCTGACATTTGACGACTCTCCAAGCAAATACACGCTTCAGATCGTAGAAATACTGAACAGTATGGGCGTCAAAGCCGCATTTTTTATTACCGGCGTCAATGTGCCGGGCAGGGAGGACGCGGTTGTAAGCATTTACCGGTCGGGACACGATTTGGGCAACCATACATGGGATTATACGGGCATAGGAATCAAAAGCGCATATGAAGCAGTCGAGGATGTTGCGGCAACCGAGGATTTGGTCAAAGATATATGCGGCAGGGCGACCCCGTTCGTACGCCCGCCCTATCAATCCATATCCGGCGAGGCGTATGCGGCACTGTACGGAGCCGGGTACAGGATCATAAACTACGATATCGACGCAGGGGATTTCTTCAACAGCTCAAAGCAATCCATACTCGGCAGCATCTCCTCCGCCAAAGCCGGCAACATCCTGAGATTCCACGACGGGAAGATCAGCCCCGAAACCCTGCGGTCGGTCATCGATTCGCTGCGCGAAATGGGCCTTGAGCCGGTCGCGCTCAGTACGCTGCTGTCGGAAATGCAGGAGTAACGCTATATGCTCTTGCTGTGCTTATCCGCGTAGGACGATGCGCAATAGCTCTCGGGCTTGATGCGCGGCACAAAGTAGAGGCAGCGCGCCATGCCGACCATTTCGGATATATAGGCTCTGGTCGGACCGTTTTCGCCGATATCGATATGAAACTCAAAGCGCACGTCACCGTTGCCGGCCGACAGTATGTCGAACAGCGTGCCGATTCTGTTCTCGTCGAATAAGTACGTCAGCTGCAGCGACGCCATCGTTTCCATCGCAAGCTTCTCGCGCAGGTTTTTGACGGGCCGTCCGATTTTCTGCCTGGTGTAAAATCCGATCGCTCCCTTGGAAACGCGGTGGATGATGATGCAGGTCACAAACATCGTTACCTTGGCTGTGGTCTGAGAGTCGCTTCCGATCGACAGATTGTAGTGCGCAGTCGGGTCCTCTTTGATGAACTTCACGATGCTGTCAAATACCTGGCTGAACCTTTGCGGGCCGTTACTGACGCTGTTGAATATGGTCTGCTCATTCAGGCTAATGAAGTCTGCTTTTCTCATTGCCATACCCTTTCACAAAAATTAAGCGCTCCAAAGAATCGGAGCGCATGCTTTCAAACAATATACATTAGGAAAGTATTCGGATTCAACTTTCTTCCGGTTTCCCGATGATCCAAATCATGACCTCCATTGGAGTAGATTATACCACAAGCATAAAAAAATACATATTCATTTAGAGCAAAATGTATTATACTGCTCTGGTAAGTATATGCAATATTATATGGTATTCGGAAGTTCTGAAAATGTATTCTGTTACGATCCAATCATTTCTGGGCGAACTGACCATACTGTCAACCGATGCCGGAGTCGCCAGGGTGCTGACCGGGGCTTTGCAGGCTGAATCCATCCCCGGCGATCCGTTCGGCGCCGGCTTGCAGCTTGCGCAATACCTGGCCGGCGAACGGTTCCGTTTTGATTTACCGGTGGATATCAGCGGAACGGCGTTTCAAAAAAAGGTTTGGCG
>Ga0123334_1000451_pt1 | contig 56243 bp, 57 predicted proteins | sample BiotimSIPDNA_FD_89706 | JGI IMG/M metagenome (GOLD analysis project Ga0123334, IMG submission 89706) | Anaerobic biogas reactor microbial communites from Washington, USA - Biogas_R1 time_0 SIP DNA | ecosystem: Engineered > Bioreactor > Anaerobic > Unclassified | place: Washington, USA...
GTCAGCGCGCTGTGCGAAACCGGCACCCGGTCCTGCGGCATCGTCCAGATCCGCAGGTTCGCGTCCTGGCCGCCGGTGATGACGGTGCGCCCGTCCGGGGTGACGGTCAGGGTGGGGACACCGCCGCCGTGTCCGGTCAGCGAGGGGGTGAGCTCGTCGAGGGCCCGATCGGACAGGTCGATCGTCCACATCTTCGCGGTGCCGTCCCACGACGCACTGACCAGTGTGTTCTCGCCGGGCACGAAGGCGATGTTCCACACTCCACCGGTGTGGGCGCGGATGGACGGCCCGATCTGCCGGACCGCCCGCGGATCGGACGTGTCGAACAACCACAGGTTTCCGTCGTCGCTGCTCGCGGCCAGCATGCTCCCGTCATCGTTGAAGCTCACCGAGTGCGCGACGTCCCCGAACCCGGTCAGGGGCGCACCGAGCGGCACGGGGTGACGCTGATCCGCGACGTTCCACAGCCGCACCGTCCGATCGTCGCTGGAGGTGGCGAGCACCGACCCGTCCGTCCGGAACGCGACGGTGCGCACCGCGCCGTCGTGCTCGTGCAAGGTGGTGACGGGGAACGCTCCGCTGCGCGGGGCGGAGGTGTCGACGAGCGCGACCGCGCCGTCGTCGTAGGGTACGGCCAGCACGCGACCGTTCGGGGAGTACCGCACGTTGTGGACGGTGCCGTGCGAGAACATCCGATCCTCGAGCACGACGTGCGGCGCCGTCCGGTCGGTGACGTCCCAGATCCACACCCCGCCGTTGCCGCCGCCCGCCGCCAGGTATCGGCCGTCGGGACTGAACGACACCGACGCCATGTAGTGCGCGGCCGACACGAGAGGTTCCCCGACCTGCCCGATCTCCCCGGTCAACGACCACAATCGGACGGTGCCGTCGTCGCTGGCCGACGCGAGCGTCGCGCCGTCCGGCGCCACCGCCACACCGTAGATCGGTCCCTCGTGCCCGGACACGACCCGCGCGAGCGGTGTCCCCTGGGTTTCGATGAGCCGCGAGTAGGCGACGTCGCTGCCGGGGCGCATCAGCGTCGCGGCGAGCGCGAGCCGCGCCGACGTCGTCGGGTCGTCCGCCCGCAGCGAGTCCGCCAACGTGACGACCTGCTGGAACTGCGCGGCGCTGCGCTCGTCCTCCGCCTGGTTCTTCCCCACCCACGCCAGCGCACCCATCACCAACGCGATGATCGTCAGCAGCGACAGCGCCGCGACGGCGCCGCCGCGACGCCACACCTGCCAGGTGATCTGGCGGCGGGACGCGGCGAGGAACTCCATCGCCGTCGGGCTGATCGCCGAGTAGGCGAGCTCCGCCGGATGCCCGAGCCGCGCATCCTGCTCGGCGAGCAGATCCATCCGTCCACGCTGGTAGAGCAGGCTGCTGGTGCGCCCGTTCTCGAGCCAGTCCGCCGCGTCGGACTCGATCTGCTGACGCGACGCCGCGTAGGCGCGGTCCTCCTGCACCCACGAGCTCAACCGCGGCCACGCCTCGATCACCGCGTCGTGGATCAACTCGACGCTGTCGGCGTGCGCGACCAGCACCCGCGCCGACACGAAATGGTCGACGACCCGGCGGGCCGCCTCCCGATCGTGGCCGCCGACCGCGACGAGCCGCTCGAGGGGACGCGCGATCTTCACGTCGGTCCCCGTGTTCGTCACGTACACCAGGTGCACCAGGATGGACCGGGCGATCTCACGGTCGCTCTCGCCGAGTGCCGACCATGCCCGTTCGGCGCTGGCCGCGACCGAGCCGCGCACACCTCCGGTGGCCCGGTAGTCGGCGACCGTGAGGGTGCCGCCGCGGCGGGTGTCCCACATGGTGTCGAGCAGATGCGACAGCAGCGGCAGCTCCGCGCCGCTGACCTCACCGGGTGCGAGTACTCCGAGGTCGTGCAGGATCAGGTCGACGAGACCGGCCTCGAGCCGGACCCCCATGGTCCGCGCGGGCACGGTGATGACCTCCACGAGGTCGTCGCGGTCGAGGGGCCGCACCGTCTTGCTGCGCTTCTCCAGTGCGCGGGCCGACACCGGATACCGCACCGCCCGGTCGTAGAAGTCCGACCGCATCGTCGCGACGACCATCGCGGGGGCGTCGCCGTCCCGCGCCGTGGACATCGTCTCGAGCAGGTCCAGGAACCGTGTGCGCTCCTCCCGGTCGGTGCACTGCGTGAACAGTTCCTCGATCTGGTCGACGACGACCATCAGCACCGACGCATCGCACTGCTGTGCCCGGGCGCGTACGGCGGCGTGCACGGCGCACCGGTCGGTGAGGTCGGCGACGTCGGCGAGCGTGGGGATCGCGTCGGCGACGCGGTCGATCGGCGCCGATCCGGGTGTGAACACGACGGGTGTGCAGTCACCGGCCCCGCAGATCGACGGGATGGCGCCGGCCTGCACGAGGGAGGATTTGCCGACTCCCGACGCGCCGGTGACGATGACCGGTCCCTGCCCGTGGGTGCCGACGATGATGTCCACGAGGGTGCGGACGCTCTCGGCGCGCCCGAAGAACATCCGCGCGTCGCCCTCCCGGTACGGGGCGAGTCCCTTGTAGGGGCGCAGACCCGCGGGCACCGTCTGCGGGGTCTTCTCCGACGATCGGGCGGCGCCGGTCTCACCGCGCGCGGCGGTCCACCAGCCCTCCCACTGTTTGAGCGAGTACAGGCCCGGTGCGGGCGGTTCGATGTTGAGGGTGCGGGCGGCCCGGATGAGGCTCACGAGAACGGGACGCACCGATTCGAAGCTCGCGGGCAGGCGCTTGCCGCTGCGCCAGTCGCTGATCCGCTGCACCGACACCGAGCGGTCGCTGCCGACCGACCGGGACACCGCGGCGGCCTCCGATACGACCTTCTTCAGGGCGGGTCTGCCCGCGGCCGCGAACAGGGTGCGCAGCTGGTCGGCGAAGAATCGCCGCTGCTCGTCACCGCGCTGTCCGTTGTCGTCCGTCATCGGTGTTCCGCACCCTTCCACGTCCCGTTCCGCGGAGTTGCGACGCTCCGATCATCCGCAGCGGAAAAAATCCTCACCGCTGTTGACCTGCGATGATACCGGTTCGGCGGAGTGTGTTTGTTGGCGAGCACAACGAGGCCCGGAACAGTGGTGGACACGGCGAGCCCAACCTCGCCTCAGGGCGCGTCCTCCGCGCCGGCCGGAACTGACGAGGGGTAGTTCCCACCGGCGCGGAGGAACCCCCGGTTCCGCCGCCCCGGCAGACGCTCAGGCGCGTTCGTCCGGCTTCTGGAGCACACCCTCGCCGAGCAGGAACGGATCCCGGTCGAGATAGGCCTTCGTCTCCCGCGCGATCATCCCGGACAGCAGGAGCAGCCCGATCAGGTTCGGCAGGGCCATCAACCCGTTCATCACGTCGGAGAAGTTCCACACCACTTCGAGCTCGGTGGTCGCGCCCACGTACACGACGAGGACGAACAGCACGCGATACGGCACGACACCGCCGCGGCCGACGAGCCGTTCGGTGCAGCGCTCCCCGTAGTACGACCAGCCGAGGATCGTGGAGAAGGCGAAGAAGACCACCGAGATCGCCACGATCCAGTTGCCCCAGTCGCCGCCGAGTCCCTCCGCGAACGCGACGGACGTCATGGTCGCGCCCTCCGCACCGGACTTCCAGGCGCCGGTCGTGATGATGACCATGCCGGTGAAGGTGACCACGATGATCGTGTCGATGAACGTCTGCGTCATCGACACCAGACCCTGACGCACCGGGTGGGTGGTCTGCGCGGCGGACGCGGCGATCGCGGCGCTGCCCATGCCGGACTCGTTGGAGAAGATGCCGCGCGCCACCCCGTAGCGCAACGCCACCATGAAAACCGACCCGATGAAACCGCCCGTCGCGGCGGTGCCGGTGAAGGCGTCGGCGAACACCAGCGCGAACGCGCCGGGCAGTTCGGAGATGTTCAAGGCGAGCACGATCACACCGGCGCCCACGTAGAGCACGATCATCGCCGGCACGAACCCGGCGGTGACCCTGCCGATCGACTTGATGCCGCCGAGGAGCACCGCCGCGGCCAGCACCATCATGACGGCGCCGCTGCCCCACGCCGGGATTCCGAACGTGTTGTCGAGCTGCGTCGCGACGGTGTTGGCCTGTGTCATGTTGCCGATGCCGAAGCTCGCGAGCACCGCGAAGACCGCGAACATCAGGCTCAGCACCAGCCCGAACCGGTTCGGGATCGCACGCGCCAGGTAGTACTGCGGGCCACCGCTCTGCTCACCCTTCGCGTCGGTGGTGCGGTACTTGACCCCGAGGAACGCCTCCGAGTACTTGCTGGCCATGCCGACGAGACCGGTGATCCACATCCAGAACAGCGCGCCGGGTCCACCGAAGTAGATGGCGGTGGCGACACCGGCGATGTTGCCGACACCGACCGTCGCGGCGAGCGCCGTCGTCAGCGCCTGGTACTGCGAGATGTCGCCCTCGGTGGCACCGGGATCGCGGCGCGTGATCAGGCCGAGCCGCAACGCCGGCCCGAGCTTGCGGAACTGCAGACCGCGCAGCCGCACAGTCAGGACCAGACCGGTGCCGAGCAGCAACGGGATCAGCAGGAAGGGACCCCACACGATCTGCGCGACCTCGACCAGGAAGTCGTTCACTGCGTTCTCCTACCCGTAGACGGAACCGGGAGAGTGTACGTCCGTGCCCCTCGGGTGCGCGGGACGCGCCTGAACGTCCGCGTTCAGGCGCGTCGTGCCGCGAGCACCGTGTCGTACAGTTCCTTCTTCGACACACCACCGGACGCCACCTGTGCGCACGCGTCCTTGAGGCGCACACCGTCGGCGACCAGCCGCTCCACCTCGTCGACCAGATCCTCCGGGTCCGTCTCCTCCGGTGTCGCGCCGGCGAGCACCACCGTGATCTCGCCGCGCGCACCGTCGACCGCCCACTCGGCGAGTTCGGCGAGGGTGCCGCGGCGCACCTCCTCGTACGTCTTCGTCAGTTCCCGGCACACCGCGGCGCGACGCTGACCACCGAGGACGTCGACGGCGTCCGCCAGGCACGCCGCCAACCGATGCGGTGCCTCGAAGAACACCACGGCCCGTGACTCCGCGGTGAGGGTCTGCAGCCAGGCGCGCCGCTGACCGGCCTTGCGGGGTGGGAACCCGTCGAAACAGAACCGTTCGACGGGCAGCCCGGACAGCGCCAGTGCCGTGGTGACGGCGCTCGGACCGGGCAGGCACGTCACCGGTAGATCGTTCTCGACGCACGCCGCCACCAGCCGGTACCCGGGATCGCTCACCGACGGCATGCCCGCATCGGTGACGAGCAACACGGTTCGTCCCGCCTCGAGGTCGGCGAGCAGCGCCGGCAGCCGCGACACCTCCACCTGGTCGTAGAAGCTCACGACCCGGCCCGTGATCGTCACGTCCAGCGCGGCGGCCAGCGACCGGGTACGCCGGGTGTCCTCCGCCGCGACGACGTCCGCCGTCGCCAGTGCGTCGCGCAGCCGCGCCGACGCGTCGCCGATGTCGCCCATCGGTGTGGCGGCCAACACCAGCCTGCCCTGTCCCGGATTGTCTGCGCGCATGCGGTTCAGCCTACGATCGGTGCGTGACCGCGACGGAGCTGCGCCCCACCGAGGCACCGGCCCGGCGGCTACTGAGCCCCGGACCGCGCGTTCCACCGGTCGATCCCGAGCCGTCCGACCGCAGGCGCGGCTGGATCGTGACGGCCTTCGTCACCGCGCTCGCCGCCATCACCCGGTTCGCGATGCTCGGCTACCCGACGGACGCGAAGACCCCCGTCTTCGACGAGAAGCACTATGCGCCGCAGGGCTGGCAGGTGCTCACCGGCGGCGGGATCGAGGACAATCCCGGTTACGGGTTGGTGGTGCACCCGCCGGTCGGGAAGCAACTCATCGCGATCGGGGAGGCCCTCTTCGGTTACGACGGGTGGGGCTGGCGGTTCTCCTCCGCCGTCGCGGGGGTCGTGCTCGTGCTGCTGGTCACACGCATCGTGCGGCGGTTGACGCGGTCGACGATGCTCGGTGCCGTCGCCGGGTTGCTGCTGGTCGTCGACGGGTTGACGTTCGTGTCGTCTCGGCTCGGGATGCTCGACATCTTCCAGGCGACGTTCGTGGTGGCGGCGTTCGGTTGCCTGATCGTCGACCGCGACGACGTGCGTCTCCGCATGGCCCGGGTGCACGCCGAGGGCCGTATCGGCGACACACCGTGGGGGCCGCGGCTCGGGGTGCGGTGGTGGCGTTTCGGGGCCGGTGTCCTGCTCGGTCTCGCGACCGCCACCAAATGGTCGGGTCTGTACTTCATCGCGTTCTTCGGGTTGATGTCCGTCGCGTTCGATCTGGCGGCGCGGCGGGGCCACGGGGTGCGGCGACCGTGGGTCGGCACCGCACTGCGTGACATCGGACCCGCCCTGTACGCCCTCGTCGTCGTCCCGGTCGGTGTGTATCTGGCGTCGTTCTGGGCGTGGTTCGCCAGCGAGACCGGTGTGTACCGGCACGCCGTCGGCAACCAGATCGGGCACGACGGTCCGTTCTCGTTCGTTCCCGACGCCCTGCGGTCGCTGTGGTTCTACACGACCAGCGTCCTCGAGTTCCATTCGGGATTGACCAATTCGGCCGGCAACCATCATCCGTGGGAGTCGAAACCGTGGACGTGGCCGATGGGCCTGCGCCCCATGCTGTACTACTTCGCCGACAGCGACAGCATCGACGGTTGCGGCGCCGAACAGTGCGTCAAGGCCGTCATGCTCGTCGGGACACCCGCGCTGTGGTGGGTGGCGTTGCCGGTACTGGTGTGGGGGCTGTGGCAGCTGCTGGTGCGCCGCGACTGGCGGTGGGCGGCGGTGCTCACCGGGTACGGTGCCGGTCTGCTGCCGTGGTTCGCGTCCCTCGACCGGCAGATGTACTTCTTCTACGCGGTGCCGCTCGCACCGTTCCTCGTCATGGGTGTCGCCCTGGTGCTCGGGGACGTCCTCGGGTCGGCACACGACTCGCCCCGTCGCCGCACCCTCGGACTGGTCGCGGTGTGCGGATACGTGGCGCTGGTCGTCGCGAACTTCGTGTGGCTGTGGCCGATCCTGACGGGCCTGCCCATCACCGTCGAGCACTGGAACCAGCAGTTGTGGCTGCCCAGTTGGCGGTGATCGTTCAGGCCTCCACGTCGCCGGCGTAGCGCACACCCTCGAACCGTCGGGCGAACCGCGCGTCCACGGTCGCCAGGAATCCGCGCAGAGCCACGAACAGCGAGGCCAGATGCCCGGGGACGAACGGTTCGCAGACGGCGTCGAGCGTCGCGACCAACCGGTCCTCGACCAGCACGATCTTGATGTGCGGCCAGTGCCGGTTCAGGTCGGCGAGCTCACCGGCCGCCCGCACCGCATCGGTGATGCCGTGCAGCAGCGGAACCCACAGGGTGACCCGTGACCCGGTCGGGTCCACCACCACGAACACCGCCTGCGCATCGACGACCACCACGAAATCCCCGTCCGCGTCGATCGCGACCGGTCGCCGGAACTGTGCGGTCAGCGCCTCACCGACACGGTCGCGGAGTGCGCCCGCGGCAGTTCCGTCGGACACGTGGACGAACACCGGGTGCACCACACCGTGCGCGGTGCGGACCGCCGTCGTGATCCGGCGTGCGAGATCCGCGGTGTGCCCGGAGGGCCGCACGATCGGTCGGCTGCCCAGCAACTCCACCGTGATGGTCGCGGGCTCGGCAGCATCGACCGTCGCGCACGGGACCTGTCCGTGCGCACCGTCCGCGGTGACCGTGAGGCGACCACCCGGCACCATCGTCGAGATCCGGGCCGCGAGACGATGGCGGAAGCGGTTCCAGTCCCGTTCGACGACGTCGTCGAAGTGGTCTGTCTCGGGCACTGTCGACTCCCCTCTCGCACGGCAACCGCGGGTAGCCGACACGCTACGTCCGGATCGGGTGCACCTCCGGAAGGCGCGCGGAATCCCGCCGGCCGATCGTCGCGAGCACACCCACCGTCCGGCCGTGTTCGACGATGTCGACGATCGCGAACCCCGCCACCGACAGCGCGGCACTGATCCGCATCGAGATCGGTCCGGTCGCCGACGCGAGCGGTGGCTCGTCGAACACCCAGAGTTCGCCACCCGGGCGCAGCAGAGGGACGACTGCGGCGGGCACCGCCGGATCACCCGACCGGAAGACCGGCACACAGATCGCGAAGATCAGATCGAACGGGCGGGTGCCGTCCGCGAGACCGGGGAACGCGGCGGTGCGCAGTTCCACCGTCCCGGCGTCGAGCAGCGCACGGTTGCGTCGGCGGGCCCGGTCGATCTGCGTCGCGGACCGATCCACCCCGACGACCACGCCGTCGGGAGCGATTCGTTCGTGCACGAGCGGGACCGCGACCCCGCCGCCGCAGCCGATCTCGAGCACCCGGGCGCCGGGTCGCGGATCCATCGTCTCCACCGCGAAGGTGATCCGCTCCGGGACGGTCACCCGGTGCGCTGGAGTTTTCGGCGGTCCCCGGCGACGAGGGGGTCGCGTCGCAGGTCCCGATAGAGCGACACACACAACCCGATCATCACGATGACGAACGGTGCCGCGGCGATGATCGTCATCGTCTGCAGTGCGTTGAGCGCTTCGGAGCCGCCCGTCCACAACAGCAGCGCCGCGACACCACCGGTGAGGCCACCCCAGAACACGACGACCCATCTGTTGGGGGCCAGGGTGCCGCGCTGAGTGAGACTGCCCATCACGATCGAGGCGGCGTCGGCACCGGACACGAAGAAGATCGACACCAGGACCATCACCACCACGGTCGCCACCCCGGCCAACGGCAGGGTGTCGAGCAGGCCGAACAGTTGGGCTTCGACGCTGCCCGCCGAGGCGATGCCGGCGCCCTCCTCCTGCGCGTTGATGGCGGCACCCCCGAACACCGCGAACCACAGCAGGCTCACCAGGCTCGGCACGATCATCACGCCGACGACGAACTCCCGGATCGACCGACCACGGCTGATCCTCGCGAGGAACATGCCGACGAACGGCGCCCACGAGATCCACCAGGCCCAGTAGAAGATCGTCCAACTCGACAACCACTCACCGGCGTCCGGGCCCGACGCGGCGGTGCGCGCCGACATCTGCGCGAGATCGGAAGCGTACCGGCCGAGTGTCGTGGGGATGAGGTTGAGGATGAAGACGGTCGGACCGAGCACGAACACGAACAGCGCCAGCACCAGCGCGAGCACCATGTTGATGTTCGACAGCCACTGGATGCCCTTCGCGACACCCGACACCGCCGAGGCGATGAACGCGCCGGTGAGGATCGCCACGATCGCGACGAGCAGCAGCACGCTCGCTTCCTGGAGCCAGCCGGTGACCTCGAAACCCGACCCGATCTGCAGCGCACCGAGGCCGAGCGAGGCGGCCGTGCCGAACAGCGTCGCGTACAGCGCCAGAATGTCGATGATCTTGCCGATGGGACCTTCGGCGCGGCGCCCGAGCAGCGGGAGGAACGCCGCGCTGACCAACTGCTTGCGGCCCCTGCGGAACGTGCCGTACGCGATGGACAAACCCACCACCGCGTAGATCGCCCACGCGTGCAGGCTCCAATGGAACATCGTGGTGGCCATCGCGACCCCCGTGCCGCCCGAGGTTCCCGGAGGCGGCGACACGTAGTGCGACAGCGGCTCACCGACGCCGAAGAACATCAACCCGATACCCATGCCGGCGCTGAACATCATCGCGATCCAGCTCACGGTGCGGAACTCCGGGCGTTCACCGTCCTTGCCGAGCGGGATCCGCCCGTACTTGCTCAGGGCCAGCCACAACACGAAGATCACGAAACCGCTCGCCGCGAGGACGAACAACCAACCCATCTCGACGACGACCCAGTCGAGCACGGCCCCGGTCACGGACGTGAAGTTGTCGGCGGCGGCCAGGCCCCACACGACGATCGCGACGACCATCGCCGCGGCGACCGCGAACACCACACGGTCGGTTCGTGCCGGTCGGGACGCGGCCACCTCCGTGACCACACCGTCGGATTCCGCTTCGGGAGGTGCACTCATGCCCCTACGGTGCCCCGATCCCCCTCGATCTTTGGCCGATTCGGGCGAACTGGCAGGAGATCGGGACCGTCCCGGGCGTGTCGTCCGTCGCCGCGACCGCAACGCGACCGGTCGCCGCTGCGGTCGCGACGACGTCACGACGACCGCAGCGCCTTCTCAACGAACTCGGTGATCTCGTCGTCGCTCATGCCGAGCGCACGCACCGCCGCGACGTACTCGGTGGAGATCTGCTGCGCGCGGGTGCGGGTGGGGTCGCCGCTGTCGGCGACGAACGTCCCGGCACGCCCGCGGGTCTCGATGATGCCGAGTTTCTCGAGTTCCCGATACGTCTTGGCGACGGTGTTCGGGGCGATACCCAGCGTTTCGGCGAGCCCGCGTACCGTCGGCAGTTTCGTACCGGCGATGACGTGACCGTCGCGCACCAGTTCGACGATTCTGCGTCGAATCTGCTCGAACGGCGGCACCGGCGAATCCTGGTCGATCACGATGTCGAGCACGTTCGCAGATTACCCGAGTGAACGGCTCACGCCGAGTGAGCGATCGGCGTTCCCGCCGAGTGAGCGAACGTATCGCTCGCTCGACTCAGTGAGACGGGTGTACCGTTCGCTCACACCGGGGGCGTCCCGTCCCCCACGCACGCCGCGCTCAGACGCGGGCCTTGTCGCCCTCGTCGTCCGTGGCAGACGTGTAGCGGCCCGTCTCGAGGAGGTCGCGGATCTGGATGAGCAGGTCCGTCTCGCTCAACGGCGCGTCCTCGGGTTCCTTGTCGGGCGCGAACCGGGCCTTCGCTGCGTTGACCGGGACGATCAGGACGAAATAGACGACGGCCGCGATGATCACGAAGTTGATCGCCGCGGAGATGACGGCACCGAAGTCGATGAACGTCGCGTCGTTGGAGGCGATGATCCGGAACCCGAAACCCAGTTCGTTGTCGCCGCCGACGGTCGCGACGAGGGGGTTGACGATGTGGTCGGTGAACGCGGTCACGATCGCGGTGAACGCGGCACCGACGACGACGGCCACGGCCAGTTCGACGACGTTCCCACGCAGCAGGAAGTCCTTGAATCCTTTCAACATCACCGAATGGCCTTTCCCGAATTGTTGCATGAATGTGATGGGTGGACCGGGAAAGAGTAATCGGCCGCACGCGCTCCCTCAACGGCGACAAAACCGACCATCGAGGTGAACGTGCAATTCCGGGCGCGCGCGAGAACGTGCACAATCGGGTTCATGGCCAACACCGCGACGATCTATCACAACCCCCGTTGCAGCACGTCCCGCAACACCCTGAAGCTCCTGCAGGACGAGGGGATCGATCCCACCGTCGTCAAGTATCTGGAGACCCCGCCGACGCGGGACGAGTTGTCCGCGCTGCTCGACGCCGCCGGGTTGAAACCCAGCGAGGCCGTCCGCCGGAAGGAAGCCCTCTACAAGGAACTGGGTCTCGCCGAGGCGACGGAGGAGGAGGTGCTCACCGCGATGGCGGAGAACCCGATCCTCATCGAGCGCCCGCTCGTCGTCACCGACAAGGGCACGGTCCTGGCGCGCCCGATCGACAGGGTCCGCGACATCCTCTGACCCACCCGTGCGCGTTTGTGGTAGCTCCGACTACCACAAACGCGCACGGCTAGAGGGGGGTGCGGGCGAGCGGGCACGACATGCATCGCGGTCCGCCGCGCCCCGAACCCAACTCCGAACCGGCGATCCGCAACACCTCGATCCCCGAATCCTCCAACCTCGCATTCGTTTCGACGTTCCGTTCGTACGCGACCACCACACCCGGTGCGAGGGCGAGGGTGTTGTTGCCGTCGTCCCACTGCTCCCGCTCGGCGACGACCGAGTCCAGGCCCGTGTCGATGATCCGCAGCTTCTCGATGCCCATCGCGTCGGCCGCCGCCTCCAGGAACGGGCGGGGACCGGAGATCCGCACCGTCTCGTCACGACGGATCGTGAACGCCTGCAAGGTGTCGCGGATCGCGGGATACATCACGACCGCGTCGACGTCGACCATCGTGCACACCGTGTCGAGGTGCATCGACGCGCGCTGCTGTTCGATCGGTACCGCGAGCACGGTGTGCGCGAGTCCGTCCTCGAATACACTGCGCGCCAAGGCTTCTGCACCGGCCGGGCTGGTGCGCTCCCCCACCCCGACCGCGACCACCCCGGGAGCGAGGAGCAGCACGTCGCCGCCCTCGACCGGCGCGGTGTGCGATTCGTAGGCACGCCGCACCCCCAGGAACCGTGGGTGGAACGCGTAGATGAGGTCGGTCAGATTCGTCTCGCGCCGTCGCGCCGGCAACGCGAGGGTCGGTATCGCCACCCGAGACCCCACCCAGAACGACGAGTCGCGGGTGAACAACAGGTTCGGCAGCGGGTCGATCACGAAGTCGGCACCGTAATGCATCATCCGCACCAGCGACGGCGCGACACCCGCGCCCGTCACGGGCAGTTCGTCGAACGTCATTCCGGCGACGAGGATCGTCGCGAGGTCGGGTGCGGGCATGGTGCGTAGATGCGCGACGAGTTCCTGCGCGAGTGCGTGCCCGAGCCTGCGCGGATCGACGGCCGACGAGATGGACTGCACCCGCGCGGCGCCGCTGACGTCGAGGGTCTCGGTGAGCAGATCGGAGAGCAGCAGGACTTCCACACCGCGACCGCGCAGCACGTCGGCGAACGCGTCGTGTTCGTCCTGCGCCCGCGCGACCCACGGCAGACCGTCGAACAGCAACTGGTCGTTGTTGCGGGGTGTGAGGCGTTCGAGTTCCGCCCCGGGCCGATGCAGCAGCACCGATGTCAGCGCACCGACCTCGGATTCGACACCCCACTGATGGTTCATGCGACAACGGTAGACCGGCGAACGGTGCCGGGAGATGACATGCCCGCGCCGGGCGACGAAGATGTCGGTGAGCTCTCACAGCCCGAGTGCTCGACAACCGATGTGCGAGGAGATCCATGTCCGACGACGATCCGCTCGGTCACCTGGCCCCGTTCGCGGGCCGCTGGGTCGGTGGCGGCGACGGCCACTATCCGACCATCGACGATTTCACGTACGACGAGACGATCGAGTTGTCGCCGATGCCCGCGAAACCGTTCCTGATGTACGTCTCCCGCACGAAGCATCGCGTGGAGGGTCGCCCCCTGCACACGGAGAACGGGTATCTGCGGCGCAGCGGCGACGACGTGGAACTGCTGGTGTCGCAGCCGACGGGCTTCGTGGAGATCCAGCGCAGCCGTCTCACGCACGGGGTGCTCGACTTCGTGACGGTCACGCTGCAGCGGTCGGCGGACGCGAAGCCCGTCCACGAGGTGAAGCGCCGTTGGGTGCTCGACGGCGGCACCCTCGTCTACGACCTGTGGATGGCGCACGCCGACACTCCGCTCACCCACCATCTCCACGCGGAACTGCGGCGCGAGGGGTGACGCGGTTCCCGCGGGCCGGATCGCTTCCCGCGGATGCAGATGTCCCGGAGGGAAACCATTCGGTCCGCGGGAGCGTCAGGGCTCGGAGCGTGCCGTCCGCAACACCCGACGGAAGTAGTCGTTCGCGCCCTGCATGACGAGGTTGTAGGGCGGCGCGAACTTGCGGGCCCACCAGTATCCGAATCGGGTGTCGAACGACGTGTACACCATGAAGCGGTTCTTGCGGATCCCGGTGAGGATGCACTCGGCGACCTTCTCGGGTGACGCGGCGTGCTCGACGAACCGCCCGGTGAGTTTGCGGACGGCGGGAGCGTCGCGGTCCACCCCGACGATCTGCACGGTGTCGACGAGCGGGGTCGCGACCGCGCCGGGCACGACGAGCGAGACCCCGATGTTCTCGCGTCTCAGGTCGAACCGCAGCACCTCCGACACCCCGCGCAGCCCGAACTTGCTGGCGCTGTAGGCCGAATGCCACGGCAGCGCGAGCAGACCCGCCGCCGACGACACGTTGACGAGGTGCCCGCCGCGACCGGCCGCGATCATGGGTGGCACGAAGTTCTCGATGACGTGGATCGGGCCCATGAGGTTGACGTCGACCATGAGCTTCCAGTGCTTGTGTTCGAGCCGGTCGACGGTGCCCCAGACCGACACTCCCGCCACGTTCGCGACGATGTCGACGGCATCGCACAGTGCGTGCACGTCGTTCGCGAACGCGGTGACGGCGTCGTAGTCGGAGATGTCGAACGCCGCCGCGTGCAACACCGTCCCGCCGCGGTGCCGGATGTGCCCGACGACGTCGTCGAGTCCGTCGGAGTGCAGGTCGGTGAGCACCAGCTCGGCGCCTTCGTCGGCTGCGGCGACGGCCAGAGCACGACCGATACCGCTGGCCGCACCCGTCACGAGGAACCTGGTGCCGCGCAGATCCTTGATCGCCATGTGCGCCACACTAACCGTCACGACGCGGCCGGTGCCGTGTTCGTGACGGGTCCGGGCGCGTCACAACCGCTGTGCCATCTCCTCCTGATAGGTCTGCACGGTCCGCTCCAGCATTTCGGCGTCCTCGGCACGCCCCTCGGACCGCGCGAGATCGATGCGTTCGCGCAGCACCCGGATCGCCCGCCGCAGCTCCTCGTCGCTCATCCTGTGATCCATGACACCCAGTGTGCCGGGTCCGGTGCGCGGATGCCACGCCGCTTACCGGATCGCAACTGTGCTCACAGCGGGGTCGGCTCGGGAGCGGCCCCGTACCCGCCGATGGTCACGGATCGCAACGGGCGCTAACGTGGTCGGTGGACTCGACACGGGGTGCCGGACACGGCTGAGAGAACACCCGTCGAACCTGCTCTCGATCATGCGAGCGAAGGGATGCCGAGCCGGCGGAGGACGCGCCGCGTCCGTCGCTGTCGCGTATCCCTTCCCACCACGGGAAGGCGAAGAAGATGTCACTGCAGAACCGGATCGTTCTGGTCACCGGTGCGGGCCGCGGACTCGGCCATCACATCGCGCGGGCCTGCGCCGACGAGGGCGCGTCCGTCGTCGTGAACTATCGGCGCAGCGCGGAGGCCGCTCGGGCTCTCGCCGAGAAGATCGGCGCCGACCGCGCGGTCGCGTTGCCCGCCGACGTCACCGACCGCGCGCAGGTCGACGAACTGCTGGCCCGCGCGCGGGAGCATTTCGGGCGTCCGGTCACCGCGGTGATCAACAATGCGCTGCCCGATTTCGCGTTCGACGGCGACGCCCGCGCGAAGGCCGACGAGATCGGGTACGCGGCGTTCGCGCAGCAACTCGAGGGCGTCGTCGGCGGCGCGGTCAACACCGTCCAGGCCGCGCTGCCGGGTATGCGCGAAGCCGGCGGCGGCAGCGTCGTCAACATCGGCACCAATCTGTTCCAGAACCCGGTGGTGCCGTACCACGACTACACCGCGGCGAAGGCGGCGCTGCTCGCGATGACGCGCACGTTCGCGGCGGATCTGGGCCCGGACGGGATCCGCGTGAACATGGTGTCGGGTGGGTTGTTGCGCACCACGGATGCGTCGGCGGCGACGCCGGAGGCGGTGTTCGATCTGATCGCGTCGTCGACTCCGTTGCGGAAGGTCACCACCCCCGACGATTTCGCGGCGGCGGTGTTGTTCTTCGTGTCCGACTGGTCGCGGGCCGTGACGGGGCAGAACCTCGTGGTCGACGGCGGCCTGGTGATGGACTGATGGCCCGGACCCTGCACCTGGGCGCGTTCCTGCACGGCGTCGGGCATCATTCGGCGGCGTGGCGTCATCCGGAGTCGGCCGCCGAGCGGCTCGGCGACATCGCGTTCTTCGAGGAGTCGGCGCGGGTCGCCGAGAAGGGCCTCCTCGACGCGGTGTTCTTCGCCGACGGGCATTCGGTCAACCGCACCTACACCGCCGGCACCACGTGGTTCCTCGAGCCGATCACGGCACTGTCGGCGATGGCCCGCGCGACCTCCCACATCGGGCTGGTCACCACGGTGTCGTCGAGCTTCTGGACGCCGTTCCACGCGGCGCGGATGCTGGCTTCGCTCGATCACATCAGCGGTGGACGGGCGGGCGCGAACATCGTGACGTCGATGTTCGATGCGGAGGCCCGCAACCACGGTTTCGACGCGTTGCCCGCGCACGCCGAGCGGTACGCGCGCGCAGCCGAGTTCGTCGAGGCGCTCACCGCGCTGTGGGATTCGTGGGGCGAGGACGCCCTGCTCGTCGACCGCGACGGGGGGCGGTATCTCGACGGCGACGCGGTGCGCGCGATCGACCACCGCGGCGATCATTTCCGTGTCGACGGCCCGTTGACGGTGCCGCGCTGCCCGCAGGGGCGGCCGGTGCTGTTCCAGGCGGGGGCGTCGGAGACCGGTCGGGATCTGGCGGCGCGCTGCGCGGACGCCGTGTACTCGGTGGCGTGGGATCTGCCGGCCGCGCTGGAGTATTCGACGGATCTGCGTGCGCGTGCCGCAGCGGCGGGCCGCGCACGCATCGCGATTCTTCCGGGGCTGGTCACGTACGTGGGGCGCACGGAAGCGGAGGCGTGGGCGAAGAAGGCGGAGCTCGACGCCCTGCTCGACGTCGACTCCGCGATCGCGCAGCTCGGGGTGTTCACCGGCCAGGACTACACCGGGCACGATCTCGACGCACCGGTCGCGCAGCTGCCACCGATCGACACGTTCACCGGGCCGCAGGGTCGGTACGCGACGGTGCAGCGGATCATCGAGACGCGGAATCCGACCCTGCGGGAGCTGCTCGGTTATCTGTCGGCCGGGGGTGGGCACGCCACCATGATCGGCACACCCGAGTCCGTCGCCGACGGCATCGAGGAGTGGTTCGTCGCCGGGGCGTGCGACGGGTTCAATCTGATGTGCCCGACGTACCCGGATTCGCTGGTGGATTTCGTCGACCTGGTCGTGCCCGAACTGCAGCGGCGCGGGTTGTTCCGCACCGAGTATCCGGGCACCACGTTGCGTGAGTCACTGGCGCTCTGACCGGGTCGGTGCGCAGTTGTCGCCGGTCCTGCTCGACGACGACTGCGCACCCGACGGCGGGCTCACTGCACGGTGGCGGCGACGATCGGTACGAGTTGCTCGGACGCCCACCGTGCCGCGAGCGGGTTGCTGCCCGACAGCGCCCACGGCAGGTTCCCCTCGTGTTCCACGCCGTCGTGGACGTACGCACTGCGCTGCTGCGAGAGGTTCTCGACGAGTGCCCAGCGACCGTCGCGGACCGCGGGGATGTTCTGGAACAGCGGCTGCGACGTGATCTCGTCGATGTGACCTTCGCTGTTGTCGACGAGGATCAGCACGTCGGCGTCGAGTTTCCCGATCAGTTCGTTGCTCACCGCGTCGTCCTCGACGAACTCCGCGGCGATGGGGTTCGCGGCGAACCCGAGGTCGAGGAACAGTTGCTCGACGTCGCTGCCCGCCCAGCTGGAGTAGGCCAGCCCGTAGCCGCCGCCGTAGTAGTAGAGGGCAAACGTGGCGGTCTTGCCCGCGAACTCGGGATGCTGCGCGCGGAAGTCCGCGTAGAAGCCTTCCTGTTCGGCGATGAACTCCTCCGCGGCGTTCGACAGGTCGAGGGCTTCGGCGATGATCCGCAGCCGATCCTCCCAGCCCGCCGCGAAGTCGTCCTCGGTCTCGCCGGCGAGCACCGGTGCGATGGCGGACAGTCGCTCGTACGAGTCCTCGGGCTCCCAGCCGCCGACCATCACGATGAGATCGGGGTCGGCGGCGGCGATCGCTTCTGCCGGATACGGATTGTCGTAGTCCAGTTCGTAGGTCTCGGGGTCGCCGGGCGCGACATCGGGGACCCACACGGTCGCGCGTTCGGTGGTGGACGGCGCGATCACCGGTTCCACGCCGAGGACCGCCAGCAGTTCGCTGGTCGATCCGTCGGGGGCGATGGCGGCGATCCGCTCGGGCCGTTCCTCGAGGACGGTGTCGCCCCACGGGGTCGTCAGGGTCAGCGGGTATTGCGTCACACCCTCCGCCGCCGGCAGAACGCTGTCGGTGTGCGCCGTGTCCGCGGCAGTCGTCGGTCGAGCATCCGGTAAGCACCAGGACGCCGGTGACTGCGGCCGTGAAGAACGCGCGGGTTCGGCGCGTGGCGGTGAAGACGGTCATGAATTTCCTCGATCTGAGAGTTCTCGTGGTGCGGCGCGCGCGGCACCGCCCGAGAAGGTTAGCCAAGGCTATACTCACCGACCGTGCAGTTTTCGACATCGAGCGTGCAGAATCCGACGGGCACGTGCACGGGCGGCGCGAGATCGGCGATCCGGTACAGCCGGTGCCGACACGACCTCGGCGGCATCACCACCATCGACCGGAATCACCCCCGTCGGTGGACATGCTCTGCGACGGTGGACAGAGGAATGTCGGTGCAGCAGCATGCCGGAGAGGTGGCCGCGCCCCTACTGGAGCGGTGCCGGTGTCGTGCTGCTGTGTCGAGATAGAATTGACAGTGACGGCGTCCGCGAGATCCGAAGCGTCCCGTCACTGGAGTCACGCCCATCCATGCGTGCGATGTATCTGTGCCGCGTTGAGATGAGGCGTTCATGCTTGATCCACACTGGGTGTTCGCGGCGGCGTTGCTCGGCGTGGTGGGCAGTATCCGGTACGCCATCGCGATTGTTCGGGGCGCTGTGCGCCCGAACCTGGTCACATGGTCACTGTGGGCGGCGGCGCCGCTGATCGCGTTCTTCGCTCAACTCGATTCAGGTGTTGGGTTGCCTGCGGTGATGACCCTTGCGGCAGGTGCTGGGCCACTGATCGTGATCATCACCAGCATGATCACCCGGCGTCACTACGCACACCTGAACATTATCGATCTGGTCTGCGCAGGGGTTGCTGTGGCTGCTCTCACGGTTTGGCTCGGGCTCGGTGCAGCGCCGTTGGCGGTGCTCTTCGCCGTGGCAGCCGATGCAATCGCCGCGATCCCGACACTCGTCAAAGCGTGGCGACATCCCGACTCGGAGAACATCTTCTTTTTCGTCCTCGTCGGAGTGGCCGCTACGATCACGCTCTTGACGCTCACGGCATGGACTCCGCAATCATTCGCCTTCGCCGTCTACCAGCTCAGCATCTGCTTGATACTCACGACCCTTATCGCCACAAGAAGACATGCCCATCAGCGTTCCCCGAGCAGGCGAGCCTGAGACAAGCCGGGAGCCTGCACTCCTGACGCGCAGGCTCACAGCCGCGCGGCAGCACGGTGAATCGGAAACCTGCAGATCATCACTGCGCGACGTTGAACGGGTACTGGCGGCGCGCGAGGTATTCGGCGGTCCGCGAGTCGTGGATCGTCAGCAGTTCGCAGGGCGTACCGGAATGGACAATGCGGCCGCCGTCGATGATCCAGTCGGCGCGGGAGATGACGTCGAGATTGCGCTCGTGTTCCTCGACCACAACGTCCAGGCCCTCGCCGTCCGCCGACAGTGACGCACGGCGGAATCTGGAACTCAAACCGGTGATGTCGTTGGTTTGAACAACGACCTTCTGGTGGAGCTGAGGGGAATCGAACCCCTGACCTCTTCGATGCGAACGAAGCGCGCTACCAACTGCGCCACAGCCCCGTGGCCCCTCGCGGAACCAACTCGCAAACCTTAGCAAATCAACCCGACGATCACGAAATCGGACCGTCTTCGCAGGTCAAGCGACATGCCACCGGTTTTCGGCCGACGCGCGACGAGGGGCCCGCACCGTGCGGTGCGGGCCCCTCGTCGCAGATCACACTGCCTCGGATCCCACTGTCGGGGTCTCATTCTCCGGCTGCGCGGGGGATGTAGTCGTCGGGTTCGTCGTACCCGTCGGCGTAGTAGTAGTCGTCGTAGCGGTCGAGGTGCTCGAACGCGGGGTCCTCGTCGTCGAGGTCGACGACCATCGCACCCGGGCGGTACAGCTCCACGCCGTCGCGGTACTCGTCGCGGCCCTCACGCCGCGACCGGTGCATCCGGGCGAGTCGGCGGCGGCGGATCTCCTGCTCGAGCCGCACCTGGCTGCGCAGGTAGAACAGATAGCCGACGAGGCCGACCGAGGCCAGTCCGCACAGCCACCACATGATCGGCGACACGATGAGCGCCAGCGCCGCGGTCATGATCGCGGCGATCAGCAGCCCGAGGACGGATCTCTGCCGGATCTCGTAGCGGGCGGCGCTCGCCTCGGCGTCCGCCTGCGGGTCGAATCCGCCGCGACCCCGGCGACGGGGCGGCGGCGCATCGGATTCGGGCGGGTACTCGTCGGATTCGATGCCGATGTCGGCTTCGGGATGATCGTCGATCTGTGTGCTCATACGGTCCTCCGCGTAGCGGTGCGTGCGTTCACGACTCGGACGCCAATGCGGGTCGGTACGGTGACCGGTCGCCGGCCCGCGCGGAGCGAGCGGCTCGTCGTCGCCGCGATGCAGAACCCTGGTGGCCAGCGCTGCGTCGGTCGTCTGCCGGATACGAGGGCGCTTCGTGACCAGCATCGGCACCAGGACGAACAGCCACACGGCTACGAGTCCGATCCACAGGAGTGAGTTCGGCATCCCGGTGGCCCTCCTCCCAGTTGTCGCCTACCAGTCGTCGACGCCACTGACCTTGTCAAGGCTAACGGCATCCACACTCTCATCACTACAGAAACGCCGACTCAGGCGATCACAACCGCCACACAAGTCACGCGAAACCATCTGACACATTCTTCACTTTAGTCACATCCATACGCAGGCGGCTGAGGATTGTTACTCAGATCCCCCAATGTTTCGGTAACTTTGGGTAACAGCTACTAGCGGATGGTGTTCACGCCCAGGTCGCGCGGCCACTGCGGACCAGACGATCGGCCACCGACCCGGGCACCTCTTCGACCGTCATCGCGACCAGCAGATGGTCGCGGAACCGCCCGTCGACGTCGAGGTACCGCTCGAGCAGACCCTCGTCGCGGAAACCGACGTTGCGCAACACCGCGCGGCTCGCCTCGTTCTCGGGACGCACGGTGGCCTCCACCCGGTGCAACCCGACCGGGCCGAAACAGTGGTCGAGCCCCAGCGCGACCGCAGCGGTCGCGACGCCGCGACCGTTGACGTCCTTCTCCACCCAGTACCCGATCCACGCCGACCGCAGGGCACCGCGCACGATGTTGCCGACGGTCAACTGCCCGCAGAAACGCCCGTCCAGTTCGATGGCCATCGGGATCATCGCGCCGCGGTGGGCCTCCGCGCGCAGACTCCGATACAGGCCGGGCCACACGGAGATGTGGTGGCGCGCATCCCACGGCGACTCACCGGTGGGTTCCCACGGTTCGAGGTGCGCGCGGTCGCGGATCCGCAACCGGCTCCACGCCGCGGCATCACGCAGCTTCACCGACCGCACCGTCACCAGGCCCCCGGCGACGCGCAGCGGCCCCGCCGACACGGGCCATCCGGGGTGACGCGTCATCCACGCTGCCCGAGGAAGACGACGTCGACCCGGTCACCCGTCTGCACCTCCGACACCTCGGGATCGACGATGACCAGACAGTTCGCCTCGGCGAGCGTCGACAACAGGTGCGACGACGAACCGGTGCCGCCGAGCGCCTGCACGAGATAGTCACCGGACGTCTCGTCGCGCATCAACCGGCCGCGCAGGTACCCCTTGCGGCCGGGAACGGACGTGATCGCCGCGACGGTGCGCGCCGACACCACGCGGCGCATCGACTTGCGGCGACCGAGCGCGATGCGGATCAGCGGGCGCACCATGACCTCGAACACCACGAGCGCGCTCACCGGGTTCGCGGGCAGCAGGAACGTCGGTACCTCGTCGCGACCGAGCCGACCGAAACCCTGCACGGATCCGGGGTGCATCGCGACCCGATCCACCTCGAGCTCCCCGAGGTCGGTGAGGGCTTCACGCACGTCGTCGAGGGCTCCGCCGCCCACGGCACCGGCGATGACGACGATCTCGGAGCGGATGAGTTGCCCCTCGACGACCTCGCGGAGACGTCGCGGTTCGGTGTCGGCGATGCCCACACGGTTGACGTCGGCGCCGGCGTCGCGCGCCGCGGCGGCCAGGGCATAGGAGTTCACGTCGTACACCTGGCCGGGCCCGGGGGTGCGATCGACGTCGACGAGTTCGCCCCCGATGGAGATCACCGACAGGCGCGGTCGCGGGTGCACGAGCACCTTGTCGCGGCCGACCGCGGCGAGCAACCCGACCTGCGCGGCACCGATGATCGCGCCGGCCCGCACGGCGACGTCGCCGGGTTGCACGTCGTCGCCGGTGCGACGCACGTAGTCGCCCGAACGCACGGCTTCGAGGACCTTGATGCGGGCGGTGCCGCCGTCGGTGCATTCGAGCGGGAGCACCGCGTCGGCGAGTGTCGGCAGCGGCGCGCCGGTGTCGACGCGCACGGCCTGCCGCGGCTGGAGACGGATGGGCTGTCGCGACCCGGCGCGGACCTCCCCGACGACGGGCAGCGTCACATCGCCGGAGTCCTCGTCGCCCTCCGTGTCGTCGCCCTCCGTGTCGTCGCCGTCGGTCTCGGCGCGACGGTTGTCCGCGCCCTGGACGTCGACGCTGCGCACCGCGTAGCCGTCGATGGCGGCCTGGTCGAATCCGGGCAACGGGCGTTCGGTGACCACTTCCTCGGCGCACAACAATCCCTGTGCCTCCGAGATCGCCACTCGGACGGGCCTGGGTGCGACGGCAGCCGCCGTCACCCTGGCCTGCTGCTCCTCAACCGACCGCATACCGCTTCTCGTCCTCCCGACCCGTTGTTCGTCGCGTCACCGCGACCGAGGGTGTGTCTCTACTGCCCCAGGCGCTCGATCAGCCACTCGCGGAGCGAGGGGCCGTACTCCTCGGTGTTCAACGCAGAGTCAACCGCAGCGCGCAGGTAGCCACCGGGATTTCCGAGGTCGTGTCGAGTACCCCGGTGCACGACGACGTGGACGGGGTGGCCCTCGGCGATGAGCAGTGCGATCGCGTCGGTCAGCTGCAGTTCGCCGCCGGACCCCGGTTCGATGCGGCGCAGCGCGTCGAAGACGGCACGGTCGAGCAGGTAGCGACCGGCCGCCGCGAACGTCGACGGTGCGTCCTCGATGTCCGGCTTCTCGACCATGCCGACGACCTTGAGGACGTCCGGGTTGACGGCGTCGGGAACGATCTCGACGTCGAACACGCCGTACGCGCCCACCTGGTCCTTGGGGACGTCGATGGCGCACAGCACCGAACCGCCACGCTTGGCGCGGACCCGCTGCATGGTCTCGAGCACCCCGACGGGCAGCACCAGATCGTCGGGCAACAGCACTGCGACGGCATCCTCGTCCGGGTCGAGCGCCACCTCGGCGCAGGCGACGGCGTGACCGAGCCCGAGGGGCTGCTCCTGCACGACGGACGACACCTCGAGCAGGCCGGGGGCCTTGCGGACCTTCTCCAGCAGCTCGTACTTGCCCTTCGCCTCGAGCTTCGATTCGAGGACGAGATCTTCGACGAAGTGCGCGACGACGCCGTCCTTGCCGGGCGACGTGACGATCAGGAGACGCTCGGCTCCCGAGTCGGCCGCCTCCCCGGCGACCAGCTCGATACCGGGGGTGTCGACGACGGGCAGCAGTTCCTTGGGCACCGTCTTGGTGGCCGGCAGGAACCGCGTTCCCATTCCGGCCGCGGGGACGACCGCCGTCCTGAAATGGCGCGCGACCTCGGTCGGATTGTTCGTCATAAGCACTCACCCTAACTTTCGCCGTCCGGGAGCCGGAGAGGTGACCATAAGGTGACACCATGACCCCACCCGACAAGGCAGTGTGGCGCACGCGCATCCTGAATGCGAGACGCACCCTCCCCGGCGACGTGCGTCGCGTCCAGGATGCCGCTCTCGCGGCGTTCGCGGTGACGGTGACCCCACGGGGTGGGACGGTGTGCGCGTACGTTCCGGTGGGTTCCGAACCGGGCGCGGTGTCGCTGCTCGACGCGCTGGCCGAGGTGGCCGCGGAGGTGCTGGTGCCCGTCACCAGGCCCGGGGAACCGCTGTCGTGGGCCCGGTACACGGGCGCCCGAACGCTGGTGGCCGCGGGCTTCGGACTGCACGAACCGGACGGCGAGGTGCTGCCGCCCGAAACGGTGGCGCGCGCCGCGACCGTGCTGGTTCCGGCGTTGGCGGTGGATCGGCGCGGGGTGCGGCTGGGCCGCGGCGCCGGGTTCTACGACCGCACTCTGCCCCTGGCTTCGCCGGATGCGGCGCTGATCGCGGTGGTGCGCGACGACGAACTCGTCGACGAACTGCCCGAGGACCCGCACGACGTGCGCATGGGTTGGGCGTTGACACCCGGGCAGGGACCGGTCCGTCTGGGAGACCGCGGGGGTCGTGCGGAATAACACACTCCCTTCCCTTGTTGGCACTGTGGTCTGTAGAGTGCTAACTCTGACTCGATCGCGGAGGATTCACCGGTGCCCACTTACTCATATGCCTGCACGTCGTGCGACAACAGCTTCGACATCGTGCAGTCGTTCAGCGACGACTCCCTGACCGAATGCCCGCAGTGCCAGGGCAAGCTGCGCAAGCTCTTCAACTCGGTCGGCATCGTGTTCAAGGGCAGCGGCTTCTACCGCACCGACTCCCGCAGCGGCTCCACCGCCAGCGAATCCGCGAGCACGTCGAGTTCGTCGACGAGCACCAAGACCGAGTCGGCCCCTTCCGCATCGAGCTCATCGAGCACCGCCGCATCGAGCACACCGGCCGCCGCCGCGAGCTGACCACCGCTCCCCCACCGTTCGCACGCGAGTAGTCCACAACCCCCCGGTTCATCCACAGGGTGGGCGCAGACCCCGCGTGAAGGGCCGACGGGCCGTTCCGACCGCCTAGGTTCGGGACATGCCCGCCGGCCCTTCGCCACTGAACCGTCAGCCGTTCCGCCGTCAGCCGTCCCACCGTCCCCGGCCGCCCGCACCGGCACAACCGTCCCTGCGGCCCGCGTCCCTGCAGCCCGGCCCACTCGACCGGTTCGGTGAGCTGCTGCGCCCCGGCTGGTTCCGCACGCCCACCGCGCGCCGCGTCGCCGCGGGCCTCCTCGTCGTCGTCGCGGTACTGCTGATGTTCCGCGGCGATCCCGGCGCCGCCCGGACATCCGTGGTGGTCGCCGCGCGCGACCTGTCGCCCGGACACACCCTCACCCGCGACGACGTGACGGTCGCCGAGCGCGAGAGCAGCGCCGTCGCCGCCGGAACACTCACCGATGTCGCCGCCGCCGTCGGCCTCGACGACGCCCGGCTCGTCCCCATCCGGCTCGCCGACGCGGGCGTCGGCGAACTGCTGCGGGAAGGCGATGTCGTGGACGTGCTGACGGTCGCGGCGGAACCCGTCGGCGACGCCGCGGGACCACCCGGCGCCCACGTGCTCGCAACCGGCGCCGTCGTGGTGCTCGCGCGCCGCGACGCATCGTCGGGTACCGGCCGCGACCACGTGGTTCTCGTTGCGCTCGGCGCCGATCAGGCCACCGCGGTGGCCGCGGCGTCGCTTGTGAGTGCGCTCACCGTCACCGTGCACTGACCACACGGACACCGGCGGGCGGTTTATCGTCCACCTGTCGGCATGTGACGTGGGACACCCCCGTCGACAGGCGATACGGGATTCCCCCGGTCGCGGGCGAGAGCCGACACCGCATCGCGCGGACCTGCCGAAAGGAACAGCAGCATGCTGAAGGGGTTCAAGGACTTCCTGCTCAGAGGAAACGTGCTCGACCTGGCGGTCGCGGTCGTCGTCGGCACCGCGTTCACCGCGATCGTCACGGCGTTCACCGAATACGTCATCAACCCGCTGATCGCCGCGCTGGGCGGCGACAACGAACTCGGCTGGGGTTTCCAGCTCGTCGCCGACAATCCGTCGACGTTCGTCAACATCGGCGCGGTGATCACCGCCGCGATCAACTTCGTCATCATCGCCGCGGTGGTGTACTTCGTGCTGATCGCGCCGGCGAACGCCGCGAAGAAGCGCTTCGCCACCGACCCGACCGACGACGAGGCCAGCGCGGAGGATCTGCTGATCCAGATCCGCGACATCCTCGAGGCACAGACCGGGCAGCCGGGGCAGGGTGGCGCGCACGCCAAGCCCGCTCCCGATCAGCTCTGAGTCTTCCCGCCACACGAAGAGACCCGACACGAAGAAACCGGTCCCGCTCGGAGGTTCCGAGCGGGACCGGTTCGTTCTACGACCGGGTCGGGCGTGCTACGCCGTCACCGTGCGTGGATCCGTATCAGACGGTCCAGGCCTGACCGTAGGTGGTGACGTTGTCGCCGTTGGCCGTGATGGCGCGCACGAACGGGCGGACCTGGATCGCGCCGACGACGCCGGACGCGGTGCCGTGGACGTTGGCGAACTGGACGGTCTTGTAGTCACCGTCGAACTCGCCCTCGGCGACGACGAGCTCCTCGATGCCCGGAGCCGGGGTCAGCTCGAGCTCGGCGTAGGCCTGGGGGAGGATGTCGGTGATGTCGGCGCTGAGACCCGGATCCGGCGCGATATCGGCGCTGAGTTCGAGGCCCGGGGTCGAGTAGGTGACGCCGATGGCGCCGTCGATGCTGGCGGCCCACGCGAACTGGTAGCCGAACTGGAACACGGTGCCCTCGGCGTCGGCGGCGTCCTCACCGACGAGGTTGACGGTGCCGCGGCCGTTGAGGATGATCTCGTGGTTGAACGGGCTGCCACCGAGAGCGGGAACACCGTGGATGTGGGTGTCCTCCTGGGTCACGACGACCTCGAGGCCGTCGGAGACGATGCGGTTCTGGTCGTTGACCTCGGCCGAAGCGGCACCCGAGGCGCCGACGACCATGCCGAGAACGGCGGCACCGGCCAGGACGCTGTTACGGGCGGCCTTGAAGCCACGCGACTTGATTCCCATGATTACTCCGTACTTGGTGGTGGGGATTTACTGCGGGATTGCTCGGTACCGGACTCAGAGAGTCCAGACCTGGCCGTAGGTGGTGACGTTGTCGCCGTTGGCCGTGATGACGCGGACGAACGGGCGGACCGAGACCGGGCCGATGACGCCGGTCGCGGCACCGTGGACATTCGCGATCTGCACGGACTTGAAATCACCGTCGAAGTCCCCTTCGGCGACGACCAGTTCAGCGATGCCGGGCGCGGGTGTCAGCTCGATGGAGGCGGTGGCCTGCGGGAGAATACTCGAGATGCCTGTCTCGGCAGACTCGACCTCGAGTTGTCCACCGCCCTCGATCACCGTGTAGAGCGGATTTCCGTCCTCGTCCTCGTCCTGAATCTGCTTGGGCGACTCCGGATCACTCGGGTCGTGGTCCGGATTATCGATCATTGCAGGCTCGATCAGATCGGACCGGCCGACGCCGACGTCGAATGTTGCGTCGGGGCTCTCCCAGCTGAATCCGATCGCGCCGTCGAGCGACGCTGCCCACGCGACCTGGTAGCCGAACTGGAACGTGGTGTCCTCGAAGTCGGCCGCCGTGGGGCCGACGATGTTCGCTGTGCCGCGGCCGTTGTGGAACCACTCACGGCTCAGCGGGCTACCGCCGATCGGGGGCACACCGTTGATGAAGGTGTCCTCCTGGGTGACGATCACCTCGTTGCCATCGGACACGATCCGGTTCTGGTCGTTGACCTCGGCGCTCGCCGCGCCGGCCGATCCCAGAACCAGACCGGCCACGGCGGCGAACGCCACCGTGGCGTTGCGGGCGGTCCGGAAACCGCGTCGCGTCTGAATCTTCATGAATGCCTCATCCGTTCTTTATGTGCCGGGTCGCGCGCCCGCTCCGACAACGTGGTCGCCTCGCCCCCGCGACGCACATTCACACACACCGTCGCCGGGAGCTGCCGCCGATGGTGTTGTGATGAATCAACGTCCGCACGGTTGCGTAACCGATTCGTGATCAATTCCCAGCCTCGCGACCGTTCCTTGACCTGATCGAACCTGTGAGGAGATTAGACCGTGACCCAGAACCGGACAACACTTTGATCCACGTCGTGGAACAGCGACATTTCGGAGTTCACGGATCCGGCGGAGCGCAAGATTCCCGGTACCGAGATTCACACCACAGCGTGCTTCTCGGCCGCGACAGCGCCCGGCGCGCACCTCTCTACCCGAACATCTGCCCAGGTGACACACTGATTGTCCGGGAGCACAAGATCACCCGCCCGACCTGCGCTGTGACCAGAGACACGAGACCCCCCGGCGCGTCGTCCGCGCCGGGGGGAAAGGGAAGGTTAAGGGAAGGTTGCAGCACCGGCAATTCCGGGTCCCGTCGCGTCCGAAGTGACGCTAACCTAAGTGATCGATATCACAGTTTGCCGTGATGTGGGGGAACCTGCCGTCGCAACCAGTCGTCGGACTCGTCGGTTCGCGGCGCCTCGGACCCCCGTTCGTCGCGCGTCGTCTCGGGAAGGACGTCGCCGAAGATCCGATCGAGTCGCGCGCGCTCGGCCCGCGACAGCGATGTGCGTTCCCGCGCCGGCGGCGGGGCGTCGCCGGTGTCGTTGGTGTCCTTGCCGGAAATGGTGCTACTCCTCCACCCGAGACAACTCTTCGATGACGTACGACGCCAGCGGCAGCAGCGTCGCCATGCCGTCGCGGATCGCCGCGCGTGACGACGCCAGGTTGACGACCAGCGTCGACCCCGACACCCCGACCAGTCCGCGCGACACCCCGGCGTCGACGGCACCGGAGGCGAGCCCGGACGACCGCAGGGCCTCCGCGATCCCCAGGATCTCGTGGTCGAGGACTTCCGCGGTGGCCTCGGGAGCGACATCACGCGGGGTCACCCCGGTGGCGCCGACCGAGATGACCAGATCGACACCGCCGATGACGGCGGTGTTGAGAGCGTTGCGGATCTCCACCTCGTCGGCAGCGACCGACACGACCCCGTCGACCACGAATCCCGCTTCCGCGAGGAGCTCGGTGACCAGCGGACCCACCGAGTCGGGATTGTCGCCGTGCGACACGCGGTCGTCCACGACGACGACGAGGGCTCGGCCGATTCGGGGCGCTTCGAGTTCCATGAACTCCAAGGTAGTTCCCGGGGCGTCCGGACGCGCTGTATGTCCGGGAAACCGCAGTGTGAGTACGTTCTCGATCATCGTCCACCTGTCTGTGCGTCGGAACCTGTCTGTACGTCGACGGTCTGCGGGTTGCCGCCCCGCGCGTCGGTGTAGGTGATCTGCACGGTCGAGCCCGGAGCCTGGGAGCGGATCGCCGCGATCAGCGAATCGCCGTCCGTGATCACCCGATCGTCGACCTTCGTGATGACGGCGCCGCGCGGGATCCCGGCCGCCTCCGCGGGACCCCCCGCGACCACCTCGACGACCGTCGCCCCGTCCGCGTCGTCGCGGGTGGGTACCTGCACGCCGATGATCGCGTGGGTGGCGCTGCCGGTGTCGATGAGTTCCTGCGCGATGCGGCGGGCCTGCTCGACGGGGATCGCGAACCCGAGCCCGATCGACCCGGCCTCGCCGCCCGACGTGGCGATGGCGGTGTTGATGCCCACCAGCCTGCCGTCCATGTCGACGAGGGCTCCACCCGAGTTGCCGGGGTTGATGGCGGCGTCGGTCTGCACCGCGTCGATCACGGTGTTCTGGTTGCCGGTCTCGCCGCTGGTGGAGACCGGCCGGTTGAGCGCCGAGACGATGCCGGAGGTGACGGTGCTCTCGAGGCCGAGCGGCGACCCGACGGCGACGACGCTCTGCCCCACCTGCAGGGCATCGGAATCGCCGAGTTCGATGGGGGTCAGGTCGGTGCGTGCGTCGACCTTCACCACGGCGATGTCGGAGACGGGGTCGGTGCCGACGATGCTCGCGGGCGCGGAAGTGCCGTCGGAGAAATACACGGTCAGCTGTGCCGGCTGTCCGGCGCCGGACACGACGTGGTTGTTGGTGAGGATCAGGCCGTCCGACGACAGGACGACGCCCGAGCCCTCCCCCGACGCGGAACGCCCGACCACCTCGATGCGCACGACGCTCGGCACGACCTTCTGCGCGACGGCCTGCACCGATCCGGCCGGGGCGTTCGCGACGGTCGTGGTGTCGGCCTTCGGTGCGTCCAGCGCATTGGTCACCGCCGGGGTGTTCGCGTCGCGCACCGTCCACGCACCCACCGCACCGCCGATACCGCCGCTGACGAGGGCGAGCGCGACCGCACCGATCGCGAGCGCGGAACGCCCCGGCATCCGGCCCGCCGGCCGCGGCGCCGCCGGGTGCGGCTGCGGCACGTCCGGGTGCGGTGTGCCCGCGCCCGGGTACGGATGCTGCCCGGGTGCCTGCGGGTGGCCCTGCTGCGGTGTCGGCTGCTGAGCCTGTCCGGTCGGCTGCGCCCCGTACGGGTGGGGCCGGTACGGGTTCGGGTTCGGCTGGTGCTCCGGTTGCCCGGCACCACGAGTGGAGTCGTCGGTCATCGGTGGATCGCCTTCCCAGCGGGTCGCGCGCTGTGCGCGGAGCACTGTCGCGCTCGCTCTGTCGTCTCGCTCTGTCCTCCAGGATGAACCGGGTAACTGAGAACCGCCTGAAAGTCGCCTCCCGGTTTTCCTGTCAAACACTCACGATTCCAGCTGCGACGTCCCCGGCAGGACGATCTTGATGAGTGCGCCGCCGCGTCGCGAACGCTCCACCCCGATCGTGCCGCCGTGCTTCATCACGATCTGCCGGACGATCGCGAGCCCCAACCCCGATCCGGGCATCGAGCGGGCCGTCGTCGCGCGGTAGAACCGTTCGAACACCAACTCGCGTTCCTCCTCGGGGATTCCCGGACCGGCGTCGTCGACGGTCAACTCCATCAGGCCCGCGTCGATCTGCCGCATCGCGACGATCACGTCCTGCCCGGCCGGGCTCCACTTCGCGGCGTTGTCCAGCACGTTGACGACCGCGCGGGTGAGGGTCGCGTGGTCGCCGAACACGAACCACGGTTCCGTCGTCGCGGTGAAATCGATGTCGGTGCGTCGGCGACGCGCCCGCTCCAGGCTGCGTTCCACGACGTCCGCGACGTCGACCGCCTCGAACACCGTCTCCGGGGCGTCCTCACGGGCCAGATCCACGAGGTCACCGACGAGCGTGGACAGTTCCTCGATCTGGCCGACGACGTCGGCGCGGAGCTCGGCCATGTCGTCGTCCGGCAGGCTCGGCGCACCCGGGCTGCTCGCGGCGATGAGCAGTTCCATGTTGGTTCGCAGCGACGTCAACGGGGTGCGCAGTTCGTGGCCGGCGTCCGCGACGAGACGCGACTGCCGCTCCCGGGACTCGGCGAGCGCCCGCAACATCATGTTGAAACTCTCGGTGAGCCGCGCGAGCTCGTCGTGCCCGGTGACGCTGATGGGTCGCAGGTCATCGGTCCGCGCGACACGTTCGGCGGCCGCCGTCAACCGCGCGACAGGTCGTAGACCGGTGCGGCCGACGGTCGCGCCCGTCGCACCGGCGAGGACGACACCGCACCCACCGACGAGGAACAGCACGCTCGCGAGCCGGTTGAGCACCTCGACGGTGGGGCCGAGACGCTGCGCGATGACGACGGTGCTGCCGTCGGGAATGCGTTGGGCGAGCACCCGCTGCTGATCGACGGTCCGCAGCGACGAGTCGGCGGCGCCCGTCGCGACGGCGAGTTCGGGGTCGCCGATCGGCACCGACGATCCGGGGGGCACGTACTGCCCCAGATCCGGGTAGACGAGGGCGACGGAGATGTCGGAACTGTAGAGCTGGGCACCCCCGATGTAGCGCGGATCGTAGGTGATCAGGGTGCTGGACTCGACGAGCGCGTCGGCGCGGGCACGGAGCTGCTTGTCGACGTCGGCGTACAGGGCGCGGGCCACCACCATGTAGGCGGCGATGGACGTCACCGCGACCGCGATGGCCACGGCGCCCGCCGCGAGCAACGTCACACGGACCCGCAGCGGCACCGAACTCGTCAACAGCATCGGTGGTCGCATCGGGCGGCTCACGGCGGGGTCTCGCGCAGAACGTAGCCGACGCCGCGCACCGTGTGGATCAGGCGCGATTCGCCGCCGGCCTCCGTCTTGCGCCGCAGATACCCCACATACACCTCGAGGGCGTTGCCGGACGTCGGGAAGTCGTAGCCCCACACCTCCTCGAGGATGCGGCTGCGGGTGAGCACTCGCCGCGGGTTCGCCATGAGCATCTCCATGAGGGAGAACTCGGTGCGGGTGAGGCTGATGGGCCGGTCGCCGCGGGTGACCTCGCGGGTCGCGGGGTCGAGGGTGAGATCGGCGAAGCGCAGGGTTTCCTCGGCGGCGCCGTCGGAGCCGGTCGTCGTGCGCCGCAGCAGGGCCCGGAGTCGGGCGAGGAGTTCTTCGAGCGCGAACGGTTTCGGCAGGTAGTCGTCGGCACCGGCGTCGAGTCCGGCCACACGCTCGGACACCGAGTCGCGGGCGGTGAGCACGAGGATCGGCAGGTCGTCGCCGGTGCTGCGCAACCGGCGGCACACCTCCAGGCCGTCGACGCGCGGCATCATCACGTCCAGCACCATCGCGTCGGGACGGGCGGCCGCCACCTTCTCGAGCGCGTCCTGCCCGTCCGTCGCGAGTTCGACGGTGTACCCGTTGAAGCTGAGTGATCGGCGCAGGGATTCCCGCACCGCCCGGTCGTCGTCGACCACCAAGATGCGCATGGGCACCATTTTGGCCCCGGCCACTGAGAGTCGGCTGAGAACCGTCAGAGTGTGTCGGGGTCGATCACTCCGAGTTGGACGGCCTTCACCAGTCGGCGGGGAACGCGGTGCGTGACGCCGTGTACCGTCACCGGCACCAGATCAGGCGCCGCGGTGTTCCACTGTGCGCGGCGACTGCGCGTGTTCGAGCGGGACATGCGTCGTTTCGGAACTGCCATCGGTTTCTACCTCTCCTCTCCTGCGATCCGTGTGTACATCCGGTCGCTCCGGCTACTGGGAGCGCACACGACGGCCGTACTTGCGTTCGAACTTCTCGACGCGGCCGGCCGTGTCGAGGTTGCGGGTGGTACCCGTCCAGAACGGATGCGATTCGCTGGTGACATCGACGACCACCAGCGGGTAGGTGTTCCCGTCCGACCACTCGATCGTGCGGTCGGACACGATCGTCGAACGGGTCAGGAACGTCGACCCGGTGTTCGCGTCCTGAAAGACCACTGGATGGTAGTCGGGGTGGATATCTGATTTCACGTCGATCACCTCTCTGTATTCGGCTGTGCGTCGGCACGGGTGCCCGCATCGACGCCGTCGTCGGTGCAGGGGTCACGGTGGTGGTCACCGAAGGGGTCGTCCCACATCGGCCACAACTCGGGATGGGCGAACTCGTCGTCGGTGAGCAATGCCTCACCCAACGCGCCGAAGATCGCCTCAGGGTCGGCATCGTGGACCAGCACGACGAGGGAGGTGTCGCGGTCGCCGTAGGTGTCGTCCCAGCGCAGCGCCGCCATCGCCAGCCGCGTGTCGGGCGCCTCGGCGAGCTGTTCGGGGGTCATCGACGCCAGCCACGGCCCGGCGTGCGCGACCCGCAGCCCGCCCCCGGCGGATTCGATGAGCAGCGCGGTATCGGGCTGGGTCGCCACCCACACGCGGCCGCGGGTGCGGATCACCCCGTCGAGCAGCACGTCGATTGCCTCGTGCAGCCGCTTCGGGTGGAAGGGACGCTGCGCGGCGAACTCGAGCAGTCGCACCCCGCAGTCGTCGTCGAGCGGTGGCTGGCCGCGCAGCAGCGGCGAATACGCGCCGCTGATCTCGCCGCGGCGCGCCGTCGGCGGGATGCGCAGCAGCAGGGCCTCGACGTCGGGGGTCGCGGACCACACGACCGGCGCGTCGGGTGCCAGGCGGGTGAGCACGGCGTGCAGGCGGGCCTGCTGCCAGCCGTCGGCGCCCGGCCGGACGACGAGGGCGTCGGCGAACTCGACCTGCCCGACGACCACCTGCGCGACGGTGCGCTCGTCGTCGGGAGTGGTGGAGACCTCCTCGTCACCGCTCGCGTCGTCGAGCCAGGTGGCAGCGTCGAGACACGTGACCACGGCGTCGACCCGAACGTCACGGGCGGCGGGTCCGTCGATCTGCCCGACAACGTCGGCGACCACGACGTGCTCGATGGCCCAGCACACGGCTTCGGGTTCGAGTTGTGGGTCGAGGCGCAGCACGATCCGGTCGACGTTGCTGCGCCGGTGCAGGCTCCGCAGCAGCGGCAGCAGGTCTTCACGCATAGTGCAGGAGACGCAGCCGTGGGCAAGTTCGAGCGGTGTGTCGCGGCGGTCGTCGACGGTGGTCACGGTACGGCGCACGAGCCCTTGTGCGAGTTCCCGGAGGTCGTGGTGGACGACGATCGTGCCGGCCTTCAGTAGCGAGGCAGCGGCACCGGCGGTCCCCGGGTCGCGACCGGACACGACGATCAGCGGTGTCCTGGTGTCCACAGCACCCCTTTCGAAAATGGTTGTCATCAACGGTTCGAGAGCGTAACCTCATCGGAGCCGTTTGTCGAAAATGATTGTCGTTACGTGTTGTGCGTGCGACGAAGGAAGGACAACCCGTGTCTGCGCACTGCCAGCTCACCGGACGCTCCCCCGGATTCGGGAAATCCGTCTCCCACTCCCACGTCCGCACCAACCGCCGCTGGAACCCGAACATCCAGCGCAAGACGTACTACGTACCCTCGCTCGGGCGGCGCGTCACCCTGACGCTGTCCGCAAAGGGCATCAAGACCGTCGACCGCGACGGCATCGACGCTGTCGTCGCGCGTCTGCGTACCCGCGGGGAGAAGATCTGATGGCCCGCAACGAACTGCGCCCCATCGTCAAGCTGCGGTCGACCGCCGGAACCGGCCACACGTACGTCACCCGCAAGAACCGTCGCAACGACCCCGACCGACTCGTCCTGCGCAAATACGATCCGACGCTGCGCCGACACGTCGACTTCCGCGAGGAGAAGTAGCCGTGGCCAAGAAATCGAAGATCGCCCGCAACCGGCAGCGAGAGGAGATCGTCGCCCGGTACGCCGAGCGTCGCGCGGAGCTGAAGGCGATCATCCGACGGCCGTCGAGCACACCCACCGACCGAGCCGCAGCTCAGGCCACCCTCCAGCGCCTGCCCCGTGACGCGAGTCCGGTACGATTGCGCAATCGAGATGCCGTGGACGGCCGCCCTCGCGGCCACCTGCGCAAGTTCGGCCTGTCGCGCGTGCGTGTGCGTGAGCTGGCCCACCGCGGGGAGCTCCCCGGCGTCCACAAGTCGAGCTGGTGAGGAGCGAGGTATGGCAGTCAAACGAGGACCGTCGAAGAAGTCACGCGCTGTCGAGGGCCGCAAGCCGAAGAAGAATCCGCTCTTCGCGGCGAAGATCGACCACGTCGACTACAAGGACGTGAACCTGCTCCGCACGTTCATCTCCGACCGCGGCAAGATCCGCAGCCGTCGCGTCACCGGCCTGACCCCGCAGCAGCAGCGTCAGGTGGCCATCGCCGTCAAGAACGCGCGCGAGATGGCTCTGCTGCCCTACGTCAGCGGCAAGTAACCTCTCTGCCCGAACGGCACTCGGTGGTGAGTGTGCAGTTGTCGGCGCCTCGAGGCCCGAAAACCACCGATAACTGCACACTCACACCGGCGCACCCGCGTCACGCAGATGTCTCCGGACCCGCTCGACGACCGTGCGCGGGGTGCGACGCAGCAACTCGGAGTTCACCCGGACCACCGCCCATCCGAGAGCCGCGAACTCCTCGTACCGTTCGATGTCGACGGTCCGCTGTCGCGGATCGGTCCAGTGGTGGGCACCCTCGTACTCGACGGCGACACGCCACCGCGGCCAGCCCAGGTCGGCGTGACCGATCACCCGGTGTCCGTCGACGATCGGCACCTGGGTCTGCGGCACCGGGAGTCCGGAACGGACGAAGAGCAGTCGGACGCGGGACTCCTGCGGCGACTCCGCACCCGGATCGACGAGCGCGAGCACATCGGTGAGCTTCGCCAGCCCCCGTTCTCCGGGGTGCCGCTCGGCCAGCGCGGCGATCTCGGCCGGTTGGAGCCGCGTGACGCGACACAGTTCGTCGAGCCTGGCGACCGCGTCGTCACGGGCCAGCCACCGGCCCAGGTCGAACCCGGTGCGGGCGGGTGTCGTCACGGGAAGTCCTCGCACGTCGCACACCTCGTCGCTGAGCAAGGTATCGCCGTGGACGAGCACACCCGTACAACCCCGACGGCTTCCGTGCCGGACGAGTTCGGCGGGTTCTCGCACATCGATCCACCTGCTCCCGTGCATCGCTGCCGCGGACAGACCTGCCACGACGCCGACACGCCCCGACCACAACCATGCAGCGTGCGCACGATGCGCCGCGTCGAGCGGGACGGAAGCGTCGATGTACACGTTGCGGTACAGCCGCGTGAAACGCCGCAACTGCCCCGACCCGACCCTGCCCTGCGCTACCGCCTCCGACCCGAGGAAGGGTCTGTCGAATTCCCCCATTTCCGACACGATGCCGGACGGCACCCCGATCGGGAACCCCCTTGTCGCGCACCTGTGGACAACTCCGCCGAGTGTGCACATATCGACGTGTTCCACCCGGTGAACGGCCCGTAGCTGCACACTCGACAACCCACCCCGCTCAGATCGTTAGACTGGGCAATCGTGTCTGGCGTGATCTCGGGATTCACTGTGATCTTCGTGATCATCGCAATCGGGTTCGTACTCGGACGCCGAGGCACGCTCGGCGCCGACGCGCAGACGGTGCTCAGCAAGATCGTGTTCGTCGTCGCGACGCCCGCGTTGCTGTTCGATGCACTCGCGACCTCCGACCTGTCGTCGATCTTCTCCGAACACCTGTACGTCGGTGCCGCGACCGCGCTGGTCGTCGCGGCGGTCTACCTCCTCGTCGCGCGACTGTGGTTGCGCCGCGCCGTTCCCGAACTGGTGGTCGGTGCGCTCGCCTCGTCGTACGTGAACTCCGCGAACCTCGGAATCCCCATCGCCGTGTTCGTCCTCGGCGACGCCTCGTTCGTGGCGCCCCTGATGCTGTTCCAGATCATCGTGCTCTCCACCCTCGCGCTCACCGCACTCGACGTGTCGACCATGCGGGAGGGTGCGTCGCGGTGGGACACGGTCACCGCGCCGTTCAAGAACCCCATCGTCCTCGCGGGCGCCGCCGGGCTGATCGTCGCCGGCACCGGATGGACGGTACCGACTGCGCTGATGCAACCGATCCAACTGCTCGGCGGGGCGTCCGTTCCCGGCGCCCTCCTCGCATTCGGGCTGTCGCTGCAGGGCGTGCGGGTACTGCAACGCGGCACCAGCCCGCGCCGCGACGTCGCCGTCGCCTCGTTCCTCAAGATCGTCGTGCAACCGGTGCTGGCGTACGCGATGGGCCGCTACCTGCTGCACCTCGACGACGAAGGCCTGTTCGCGGTGGTCGTCGTGGCGATGCTCCCGACCGCGCAGAGCGTGTTCGTGTACGCCGCCGCGTACGGGCGGGGCACCGTCCTGGCCCGCGACGCCGCGCTCGTCACGACGCTCGCCGCGGTCCCGGCCATCGCCCTCGCGACCGTGCTCCTCACCTGATCTACGAACGCCCCCGACTCCACGCCGCCCACAGCGTCGCGTACCGGCCGCCGCGCGCGACCAACTCGTCGTGTGACCCCTCCTCGACGATGCGACCGCCGTCCATGAGCACCACCCGGTCGGCGCGCGCCGCCTGACTGAGCCGGTGCGCGACGATCAGCGCGGATCGTCCCTTCAACGCCTCCTCCGCCGACGACTCGAGGCGGTCGGCGCCGGCCGATCCGGCGTCGGCGGTGGCCTCGTCGAGGATCACCAGCGCCGGATCCAGCAGGATCAGGCGGGCCAACGCGAGTTGCTGTTCCTGCATCGGTGTCAGGACGTGCCCGCCGGCACCGACCTCGGAGTCCAGGCCCGCCGGCAGCCGCGACACCCAGCCGTGCGCTCCGACCCGTTCGAGCACCCCGACGAGACGTTCGTCGGACGCGTCCGGGGCGGCCATCCGCAGATCGTCGCGGACCGACCCGGAGAACACGTGCACCTCCTGGGTGACCAGAGCGATGTCCTTCGTGCGCCGGGCGTCGCCGAGATCACCGATGGGCACACCCCCGAACGTGACGGCACCGACGGTCGGCGGGTGCACCCCGGCGAGCACCGCCGCGAACGTCGTCTTCCCCGCCCCGGACGCCCCGACCAACGCGACGTGTTCGCCGTCGCGGATGGTCAGGTCGACGCCGTGCAGGATCTCGGGGCCGCCGTCGTACCCGAACCGCACACCGTGGGCGACGAGTTCACGTCCCGACGGTGCCGGCGCGTCCCGCGGCGCGTCGCCACCGATGTGCTCTTCGCATTCCTCGATCAGACCCGCGATGCGCGACAGCGACGACAGTCCGCTCTGTAGTTCGTCCATGACGACCAGCAGTTGCCCCATCGGACCGAACAGTCGGAGGAAGAACAGCATCGCGGTGGTGGTGACACCGACGGAGATCTCCCCGCTGTCCACCAACGCGAATCCGACGAGCAGGATCGACGACATGCCGAGGAACTCGGCGAGGTTGACCCGCCCGAACAGCCGGTTGACGACGATCCGCGCCCGCAGCTCCCACCGCGCGACCCACCACGAATGATGGTCGATGGGCCCGGCGAGCCGCGACCCCAGGTCGAAGGCGTGCACCGTCGGGAGGCCGCGGATGCCGCCGAGCACATGGTGGGCGCGTTCACCCATCGCGATCCGCGACTCCCGGTAGATCGGTGGTGCGTCCCGCGTGTACATGCGGGCACCGAGATAGTGGATCGGCAGCACCACGACGAGCACGATCAGGAACCGCCAGTCGAGGGCGGCCAACCCGAACATGGTGAGCACGACGGTGAACAACGACCCGGACACGACGGGTGCGGCCGAACGGATGGCGTCGCTGACCTGCGCGACATCGTCGGTTGCCCGCGACACCAGATCGCCGCTGCCCGCCGATTCGATGCGGGCGAGCGGCAGACGCATCGCGGCGTCGAGCATGCGTTCGCGCACCCGCGCCAGCGCCGTCTCGAACAGTCGCGAGGTCAGGACGAGTCCGAGCCCACCGAGCCCCGCGTACACGGCGGTGCCGACGACCATCGCCAGTCCCAGCCACGCGATGTCACCGAGGTCACCGCCGTCGAGGGCGACGTCCACCGACCGGCCCATCGCCCACGGGGTGACCAGCCCGGCCGTCGCAGCAGCGACGAGCACGACGAACACACCCACCACCGCGGCGCCACGACCGGAGAACGCGGCGATCGCCACACGGAGCGTGCCGCGCGCATCGGCGGTGCGGAACCGTTCACCGGCGTGCGCCGGAATGGGGGTGCTCATGCGTTTTCCTCGAGTCGTTCGGTGACGGACGGCACGACGATCACGTCGTCGGCCGCGGCCGTCAGCGCCGGGGATCGGGTGAACACGATCGTGGTGCGACCGCGACGCAGTTCCGGGAGCCGATCGGCGATGACCGCCTCGGTGACGGAGTCGACCGCCGTCGTCGGATCGACGAGGACCAGCGTCTCGCTGCCGGCGGCGAGCGCGCGGGCCAGCGACACTCGTTGACGCTGCCCTCCCGAGAGCATGCGTCCCGCTTCCCCGACGGGCGTGTCGAGGCCGGCGGGCAGAACGCGGGCGACGTCGTCGCAGGCCGCGGCGAACACGGCGCGGGTGACGCGGGCGTCGGCGTCGGGGGCTCCGTCGGGGATGCCGGCGGCGATGTTGTCGAGGACGCTGCCCTCGAACAGGTGCGATGCGTGCGGCGCCACCCGAAGGTTGCGGCGCGCGGCGGCGTGGTCGAGGTCGAACAGGTCGACGTCGCCGATCAGGATCCGGCCCGCATCGGGGGTGCGCGACCGCGACAGCACGTCGACGAGATCCGCGACGGTCTCGGTGTCGGCGTGGACCACCGAGAACGTGCCGCGGCGCACCGTCAGGTCGAGGTCGCGGACGTCACCGACCGTCAGGGACTCGACGACGAGGTCGCCGCCGGTGGTGTCGGCGTCGCCCGTGGGTGCGGCGGGCGGTGCCTGCAGGATCCCGAGGACCCGCTCGGACGATGCGACGGCCGCAGCCCACACCGCACCGGCGTTGCTGCCGAGCGCGGCGAGCGGCGCCATGATGACCTGGGTGACACCGACGACGGTGATCAGTTGCCCCACGGTCAGGTGGCCGGTGACGGCCATCGCGCCGGCCGCGACCGCGACGCCCACGATGAGCAGGCCCGACACGAATTCCATGGTCGCGGTGTAGGCGCCCTCGGCCTTCGCCGAACCGAGCACCGCGTCGAGGGCGCGGCGACTCGCCGACCGGTAACGGCGGGACGCCTCGGCGTCGGCGCCGATTCCCTTGACGACGCGGATGCCGGTGACGAGGTCGGTGGCGGTGCCCGCGGCGGCACCGGCGACCCGTTGCTCCTCGAAGCTGCGGCGACGCAGCGGACCGGAGCCCTTGTCGAGCAGCCACAGGATCAGTGGCGCCCCGACGAGGATCGCGACACCGAGCACCCAGGACGTGCCGAGCAGCACGATCGCGCCGAACAGCACGGCCACCATGTTCCCGATCGGGTAGACGGTGACGGCGATGCCGCGGGCGAGTTGTTCGACGTCGGACGTCGCGATGTTCAGGGCGACACCGGGCGCCCGCTGTTCACCGCCGAGTCCGCGGACGTCGAGGATGCGGTCGGTGACGCGGGTGCGCAGCCGATGCTGGACGGCGAGCATCCCGGCCTGCCCGATCCGGCCACCGAACCGCGCGGCGATCGTGAGCACGAGGAACAGCGCAGCCAGAACGAGCACCCACGTCCACAACGCCCCGATGTCGCGGGTGGCGACGGCCCGGTCGATGGCCTGACCCATGACGACGGGCACCAGCGTCTCGCACACCTGGTGCACCGTGACGAGCAGCGCCGCGGGGATCGTCCACCGGCGTGCGGCGACCATCGTGCGCACCGCGAATCGTCGCGGCGTGGTGTCGTCGTCCACGACGATCTCGGGTGTCGGCATCGCCTGCGGTGGCGGGTCGAAGAAGACGGGCAGCTTCATGTTCCTCCGGTATTCGGTCGCGGCGTACAGAGTGCCACGTCGAGCACCTACGGTGGGATCCGTGCGTCTCCTCACATTCGTGGCCTGTGCCCTGCTCGCGGTGGCGTGCGGATCGAGCGGTCCGGACGTCGAACCGCTGCCGGAGGTTCCTCATCCCGCCGACGCCGTGCCGTTCACCGCGCGTCCCGACATCGTCGACGCCGCGCCGTTGACGGTGCGGTCGTATTCGCGGGTGGCCGACGACCGCATCTCGCTGCAGTTCGAAACGGGCACACCCGAGTGCTTCGGGGTGGCACCGGCCGTCACCGAGAGCGACGACGTCGTCACCGTCGAACTGCTCGGTGGGCGCCTGCCGGAGACCCGGGACCGGATGTGCATCATGATCGCGGTGTCGGGGACGGTCGAGGTTCCGCTCGACGCACCGCTCGGCGAACGGGCGGTGACGGCCGCACCCTAGGGTTGACCCCATGCGTTCGCGGTCCACCCTGTCGCCGGTCACAACCCGCTCGGATCGGCTGCGGCCGGCATGAGTGAGGCGCCGCGCCACTGGCTGCTGTACCTGTGCACCGCGACCGCGCTGCTGCACGCCGCGTTCCAGTCGGTGCGCGTGCTCGTCTCCTACCGGGTGCTCGCCCTCGGCGGCGACGCCGTCGTCATCGGTGTGATGACCGCGCTGTACGCGCTGGTGCCGCTGCTCGCGGCCGTGCGATTCGGGCGGGCCGTCGACCGCGGGCACGCCACCGCGATCCTGCGCGGCGGGGTGGTCGTGTCCACGGCCGGGGCGGCGCTCATCGCGTTCGGCGCCAACCTGCCGATCCTCGCGGTCGGCAACATCGTGCTGGGTCTCGGGCAACTGCTCGTCACCGTGTCCGGGCAGGCGTTCGTGTCGATCCTGTCGCCGCCGGGCGGCCTCGACCGCGGCTTCGCCGGGATCACCCTCGGCGTGTCGATCGGGCAGGCCGTCGGTGTGCCCGTCGCCGGACTCATCGCCGCCACCCACAGCGACGGCGGCACCGTCGAAACCACCGGCGCGCTGATCGTCATGACGGTGGTGACGGCGCTCGCGTTCCCGCTCGTCGTCGGCATCCGTGAACCAGCCGGGACCGGTCGCGGTGACGACGGACCACCACCGCAGTCGGTGCTGTCGATGCTGGGCACCCGCGGCATGAAACCGGCCATGTTGTCGTCGCTGGTGGTGCTCGCGTCCGTCGACATCGTCGTCGCGTACCTGCCGTTGCTCGGTGAACACTTCGGGTTCGGGGTGCTGCTGGTGTCGTTGCTGCTCACGGCGCGCACGGTCGCGTCGATCGTGTCGCGGGCGCTGCTGCCGTGGGCGTTGCGCCGGATCCCGCGGCGGTGGCTGCTGCTGTCGGCGACCGCGGGCACCGTCGTGCCGGTCGCGCTGATCCCGCTGATCCCGAACCCCTGGGTGATCGCGCTGCTGCTCGCCGTGTGCGGCACGTTCTGGGGTGTCGGGCAGCCGCTGACGATGACGTGGGTGGTGGAACTGGTGTCGGTTTCCGACCGAGCATCCGCGCTCGCGGTGCGTCTCACCGGCAACCGGCTCGGCCAGGTGTCGGTGCCGCTGGTCGCGGGTGCGGTCGCGGGCGCAGCCGGTGTCGCGTCGGTGTTCTGGGTGACGGCGGCGCTGCTGACGGCGGCGGCGGTCACCACGGCCCGCGCACTCCGCCCCTGACCCGTGCGCACTTTTGGTAGTTGGAGCCACCAGAAAGGCGCACGGGTCAGGGGCGGCGCATCCGCACGTAGTCGCTCACGACCGCCGCACCCAGACCGTCGAGGTCGGGTGCCACGACCCGCCCGCCGACACGGTGCGCCATCCGGTCCACCACCCGCGCCAGACCCGGATCGTCGCCGAGCCGGAAGATCGTCACCTGCGCACCGAGCCGTGCCAGATGGTCGAGTTCGCGGACCGTCAACCCCAGGGTGCGGGCGCTCGGCGGATAATCGAACGCCGCGAACCCGTCCGCTTCCAGATGCGCGGTCGGTTCACCGTCGGTGACGACCAACACCACCGGTTGGGCGTTCGGGTGCCGACGCAGATGACGGCCGGCGAGCAGCAGCGCGTGATGCAGGTTGGTGCCCTGCTCGTACACCCCGTCCAGACCGGCGAGTTCACTCGCCGTGACGACCCGCGCGTGCCGGCCGAACGCGATCAGCTGCAGCGCATCGCCGCGGAAGCGGGTGGACACCAGATGGTTCAATGCCAGCGCCGTGCGCTTCATCGGCACCCAGCGACCGTCCATCACCATCGAGAACGACGTGTCGACGAGCAACGCGACCGCCGCCTGCGCCCGCTGCTCCGTCTCCACCACCTCCACGTCCGACACCGCCATCCGCACCGGCACCCCCGGATCCCGCAGCGTCGCGTTCGTCAGAGTGCGCACCACATCCCACGGTTCGGTGTCGCCGAACTCCCACGGACGTGACGCACCGGTCGGCTCCCCCATCGCCCCGGCGCGCCGCGTCTCCCGCTGCCCCGACCGCGACGAGATCCGGTTCATCACGTCCCGCAGCGCCGTCTGCCCGAGTTGACGCATCGCTTTCGGCGACAACCGCCACTGCCCGTCGGCGCCCCGATCGAAGAACCCCTGCCGCTGCAGCTCCCGCTCCAGAGCGGCGAGGGTCCGCGCATCGGCGACCGCCTCCGGCCCGAGATGCTTCTCCAGTGCGTCGAGATCGATGTCGTCGAGGGCGGCCCCCGCGTACTGCTGCGACAGTTGCTCGGCGAGCCGGTCGAGTTCCGCGATCTCCTGCAGCGCCGACGTGGCCTCACCGAGCCCCGTGCCGTTCTCGCCGCGGAACCGTTCGGAACCCGACCAGTCCTCCCCCGGACGCGCCGACCGCAGATGCCCGTCCAGCCGGTCCAGCTGCTGCATCAGCGACGGCGACCCGAACGCCTGCTGCGCCAGCGCATCCAGCTCGTCACGCTGCTCCTGGCTCAGCGAGTTGCGCAGTCGCTGCGCGGCCGCTGCCCGCTGCGCGAGGGAATCGAGCAGTTCCTCGACGGTGCGCGGGTTCTCCGGGAAGAAATCCCCGTGTTCGTCCATGAACCGCTCGAAATCGGCGGCGGTGTCGTCACCGCGCGCATGCTTGTCGAGCAGATCGTTCAGGTCCGACAACATGTCGGAGATGCGTTGCCGGTCCTCGTCGGTCGCCCCTTCGAGCGCCTGTTTCATGCCCGCGAAACGTTGGTCGAGCATCTCCCGCCCCAACAGATCGCGGATCTTCTCGTAGTCGGCGCGCGCCTGCGGGCTGCGCCAGTCGTAGTCGGCGAGTTCCTGCACGGCCTGCGCCGTGGACGCGGGCAGTTCCTCGATGCGCATCTCCGAGAAGCGGGCGTCGTCGTCGAGTGCACGGGCCAGCGCCTTGCGTTCCTCGAGCACCGCCCGGTCGAGGAGTTCGCGCACCTCCCGCAGCGTGCCGTCGAGATCGGTGCGGTCCAACAGTTCCCGCTTGCGCCGGTTCGCCCGCGCCGCCAACCTGTCCAGACCGCGCATCCCGTCGTGCCCGCGACGCAGCAGTTCGCGCAGCGCGCGTTGCGGGGAGGTGCCGGCGAGGACGTCGTCGCCGATCGCGGCGAGCGCGTCCCGCAGGTCCACCGGCGGCGCCAGCGGATCACCCCCGGTGTACGGCCCGTACCGCGCGGCGCGGCTCATGACGAATACACCGCCGCGCCCGTCGAATCGGTGTCCTTCGAGATCCGCCGCGCCAGATACAGTCCCTCGAGCGCCAGTTCGATCGCCGACGCCCGCGTCCCCGCGTCGTCCGCACCGAGCCGCTCGGCGACCGCGTCGAGCACCGGCAGTTCGGGCAGCTCGTCGAGAAGTCCCTTCGCCGTGATGCGTTCACCGGTGACCACCGGATCGCCCTGTTCGACGGCGGCGACGAGCGGCGCCAGGTCGACACCCGCGAGCCGCGACCGTGCGGTCTCCGCCGTCGCGCGACGCAGCAGATGATCGAGGATCTCGAATTCACGCCCCTCCTCACCGGACTCGAACTCGACCTTGCCTCGCAGCACCTCGACGACGGTCCCCAGATCGACGGGCCGCGCGACCGGGTCGTCCTCCCCGAGCACCGCGCCGCGGTGCAGGGCCGCGGCCGCGACGGTCTCGGCCCCGGCCACCGCGAACCGCGCCGACACCCCCGACCGCTGATCCACCGACGTGGACTCGCGCAGCAGCCGCGTGAACCGGGCCAGGATCTCGAGCAGATGCGCCGGCACCCGCGCCTGCAGTTCGGCTTCCTGCACGACGACCGCGATCTCGGCGTCCAACTCGAGCGGGTAGTGGGTGCGGATCTCCGCGCCGAAACGGTCCTTGAGCGGGGTGATGATCCGTCCGCGGTTGGTGTAGTCCTCCGGGTTCGCGCTCGCGACCAGCAGCACGTCCAGCGGCAACCGCAGCGTGTAGCCGCGCACCTGGATGTCGCGTTCCTCCATCACGTTGAGCAGCGACACCTGGATGCGTTCGGCGAGATCGGGCAGTTCGTTGACGGCGACGATGCCGCGGTGCGCGCGCGGCACCAGACCGAAGTGGATGGTCTCGGGGTCACCGAGGCTGCGTCCCTCGGCGACCTTCACCGGGTCGACGTCACCGACCAGATCGGCGACGGACGTGTCGGGGGTGGCGAGCTTCTCCGCGTACCGCTCGGACCGGTGCCGCCACTGCACGGGCAGATCGTCGCCGAGTTCGGCGGCGCGCCGAATGGATGCGGGGGTGATCGGTTCGTACGGATGCTCGGCGAGTTCGGATCCGGCGATCACCGGTGTCCACTCGTCGAGCAGCAGCGGCAGGGTGCGCAGCAGCCGGGTCTTGCCCTGGCCGCGTTCGCCGAGCAGCACCACGTCGTGGCCCGCGAGCAGAGCACGCTCGAACTGCGGGACGACGGTCTCGTCGAACCCGACGATGCCCGGCCACGGATCGGTGCCCTCACGCAGCGCGGTGAGCAGGTTCCGGCGGAGCTCGTCCTTGACGGACCGGTGCACGTGGCCGGACGCGCGCAGCTCGCCGACGGTGGACGGCCTGGATGTGGGAGACGTCACCTCACCCAAGGTACGACCGCCGGGACGATTCGGCATCTCCTCGTTCCGCCGTCGCACACCTGCACTTCCGGCACGGACACGTGGATCCTGGGTCGCGCTGGTCCTGCCGCTGCTCGTGCCGTTTCGGTGGCTGGGATCCAACGTCGGATCCAACGTCGGATCGGAGGTCGGATCCGAAGGGATACGGCGGTTGCGGGGATCACGGCGGGCACGTACCGCCTGATGAACCGGGTCGACTGTGAAATCTGATAGACAATGGGGCATGTCGGACACCGAGATCACCTTTTCCAGCGGCGATGTGAGCCTGCACGGCAGCCTCCGCGTCCCCGTCTCGATCAAAGGCCCGGTGCCCGCCGTGCTGCTGCTCGCCGGGAGCGGCCCCACCGACCGCAACGGCGACAGCGCCCTCCTCCCCGGCCCGATCGGCACGCTGCGTCACCTCGCCGACGTCCTCGAGGACAACGGTTTCGCGAGCCTGCGCTACGACAAGCTCGGTAGCGGCGTCACCGGGCTCGGTCCCTACGACGTCGAGGACGTCGCCGGCCTCGGGTTCTCCACGTTCATCGACGCCGCCACCGAAGCCGTCACCGTCCTCGCGGGTCAGCGGGGTGTCGATGCCGAACGCGTGTACGTCGTCGGGCACAGTGAAGGCGCCCTGATCGCGTTGGCGCTCGCGCAGAACGACGAGCGCATCAAGGGATTGGCCCTGCTCGAACCCCTCGCGGTGCGACTCCTCGATCTGCTCACCGCCCAGATCGACGCGCAACTCGACGCGGTGGTCGCCGCGAAACAACTGCCCGTGCAGATCGCCGACGAACTGCGTCTCGCGCTCACCGGGGCCGTCGAATCGCTGCGCGCCGACGGCACCCTCCCCGGTGATCTGCCCGAACCCCTCCGCAACGCCGGCCTCGTCCCCGCCAACGCCAAGGCGCTCGCGGAGGAGGACGACCTCGACCCGCGGATGCTCGCCGCGCAGATCCGCGGCGGTATGCCCGTGCTCACCAGCGTGTCCGCGAAGGACATCCAGGTGCGGATCGAGGACGTCGACGCGCTCGATTCCGCGCTCGTGCACACAGCCCTGACCTCCCTGCGCATGTCGCGCACCAACCACGTCCTCAAGGACATCGGCGACCAGCAGTCCACCGGAGCCGACTACGTCGCGGACCTGCCGTATTCCGACGAGTTCACCGACGGTTTCGTCGCCTGGTTGAAGTCCCTGTGAGCGCGCCCGGCGGGTCGTGTCGCGGCCCGCCGGGGAATACGAAATGTCAGATTCGCGTCGTTGGTGTATGGTTTTCCGTTAACCCGCAGGTGCACACGAGAAAGGTACGGTCCGATGCATCGTCACATGCACGACAAGCCCTGTTCCGTACCGTTCGCGTACTTCCACTTCCACGCGGCCCTGTGGCATCCCCGAGACTAGAGTCGACCGACTCCACCTCTCGGGCACCCGGGCACAACGCCCCGGGTGCCTTTTCTTTTACCCCCGCTCCACACACCGACAGGAGACACCACATGAAACTACGACTCGGATCCACCGGCACACTGCCGAAGGAACTCCCGCACGATCTGACCGGGCACGCCATCACGATCGACCTGAGCCACGTCGACGCGGAGAAGGGTGCGGCCGCCGCCGTGCTGATCCGCGAACTGCTCGATCGCGGAGCCGCGAAACTCGTCATCGCCGACGACCGGCGCGTCCCCGCCGATCACATCTCCGTGCAGCACAGCGCCCACCCGTACGCCGCCTGAATCGGGCGACGTACGGGCGGGCGCAAACCGCTCGACGACTCGGCGTCAGTGCGCGAAGTGGCGGGCCCCCGTCAGATACAGGGTGACACCGGCCTCGCGTGCCGCCTCGATCACCTCGTTGTCACGCACCGAACCACCCGGCTGCACGACCGCCTTGACCCCCGCCTCGGTGAGCACCTGCAGACCGTCCGCGAACGGGAAGAACGCGTCGGACGCGGCCACCGAACCGGCCACCCGGTCGCCGGCGCGCGCCACCGCGAGCCGCGACGAATCGACGCGATTGACCTGACCCATGCCCACGCCGACGGTCGCGCCACCGGACACCAGCAGGATCGCGTTGGACTTGACGGCACGCACCGTGCGCCACGCGAACTCGAGGTCGCGGAGGGTCGCCGCGTCGGCCGGCTCACCGCACGCGAGCTGCCAGTTCGCCGGTGAATCGCCGTCGGCGTCGAGCGCGTCACGTTCCTGCAGCAACAGCCCACCGGAGATCTGCTTCATCTCGATCTGCGCGGCCTCCGGCGAATCCGCGCGCAGGATGCGGATGTTCTTCTTGCGGGAGAGCACCTCGACGGCGCCGTCCGCGTACGCCGGGGCGATGATCACCTCGGTGAAGATGTCCGCGACCTGCTCGGCCATCTTGACGCTGACCTCACGGTTCGACGCGATCACACCACCGAACGCGGAGACCGGGTCGCACTCGTGTGCCAGCCGGTGCGCGTCCGCGATGTCGTCGGCGATCGCGATGCCGCACGGGTTGGCGTGCTTGATGATCGCGACGCACGGCTCCGCGTGGTCGTGTGCGGCCCGCCAGGCCGCGTCGGCGTCCTGGTAGTTGTTGTACGACATCTCCTTGCCGTGGAACTGCTCGGCCTGCGCCAGCCCCGGCTCGCCGTCCTCGCTGACGTACAGCGCGGCGGCCTGGTGCGGGTTCTCGCCGTACCGGAGGACGTTCGCGCGGGTCCACGTCGCACCGGTCCACGCCGGGAACTGCGTGTCCTCGGTCTCGGGAACGGCGTAGCCGCTGTTCATCCAGCTCGCGACCGCGACGTCGTAGGCGGCGGTGTGCTGGAACGCCTGAGCGGCGAGGGCCTTGCGCTCGGGCAGCGTGAACCCGCCGGCCCGCACCGATTCGATGACCGTGCCGTAGCGAGCGGGGTCGACGACCACCGCGACGGACGGGTGGTTCTTCGCGGCGGCACGCACCATCGACGGACCGCCGATGTCGATCTGCTCGACGCACTCGTCCGGGGTCGCACCCGACGCGACGGTCTGCGTGAACGGGTACAGGTTCACGACGACCAGTTCGAACGCCTCGATGCCGAGTTCCTCGAGCTGGTCGAGGTGATCCTGCTTGCGGGTGTCGGCGAGGATGCCGGCGTGCACGCGCGGATGCAGCGTCTTCACGCGGCCCTCGAGGCATTCGGGGAACCCGGTGAGCTCCTCGACCTTCGTCACCGGCACACCCGCACCGGCGATCGTCGCGGCCGTCGAACCGGTCGACACCAGTTCGACACCCGCCTCGTGGAGTCCGGTCGCCAGCTCCACCAGGCCACTCTTGTCGTACACGCTGACCAGTGCGCGGCGCACAGCCCTACGTTCGGTCACTGGGGATCACGGCCTTTCGTCCATCGGAAACAACTCCACGGGTGGCGACGGCCGCGACAACCTCGGCCAGCAGACGTCGCTCCACAACTTTGATGCGCTCGTGCAGGGTCGCCTCGTCGTCACCGTCCCGGACGGTCACGGCCTCCTGCGCGAGCACCGGCCCGGTGTCGACGCCCCCGTCGACCAGATGCACCGTCGACCCGGTGACCCTCACCCCGTACGCGAGCGCATCGGCGACGGCGTGCGCACCCGGGAACGACGGCAGCAACGCGGGGTGGGTGTTGATGATCCGGCCGCCGAAGCGGTCGAGGAACTCCGAACCCAGGATCTTCATGAAACCCGCACTGACCACCAGATCGGGTTCGTGTGCGGCGACGGCATCGGTGAGCGCCCGATCCCACTCGGCTCGATCGGTGTGGTCGCGCAGCGACACCCGGAACCGGGGGATCCCCGCGTCGTCGGCGTGTTGTTCGGCCGCGCAGATGCGGTCGACACCGACCGCGACGACCCGGGCGGGATATCCGTCCGCGCGGGTCGCGTCGATCAGCGACCGCAGCAGGCTTCCCGTGCCGGAGGCCAGTACGACGAGCCGCGCCGGTGCGGTCGGCGGCAGGTGGTCACGCGAGGCAGTCAGCGCTCTACTCCTGAGAACTCGTGGGGGCGGGCCGGACGACCGGCCATCCGAATCCTAGTCGCCGCGTCTCGTGCCCTTGCCCTCGACCTCCTCGTCGGCATCCGCACCCGCATCGTCGTCGGCGTCGTCGGCGGCGTCGCCCGCACGGGCCGGTGAGGTTGCCCGGTCGGTACCGGCGTCACGGTCCTCGACCTCGACCTCGACGATCTCCGCGTCGATCACCTCTGTCTCGATCACCTCTGTCTCGATCACGTCGTCGTCGGGATCGGCGTCGTCGGAGTCGGCGTCGTCGTCGGGGTCGGGGTCGTCGTCGGGGTCGTCGTCGTCCCCGTGTTCGTCCGACGCTCCGGGCCCGAGAGCCTTCTGCTCGTCGGGATCGGTGTGGTCGTCGGGATCGGTGTGGTCGTCGGGATCAGCGACATCATCCGGGTCCGCGCCGTCGTCCGGATCGTCCACGGCGTCGGCCGCGGTCGCAGCCCGCGCGGCCGCAGCACCGAGACGTCCCTCCCGCCACATGAGCAGTTGCGCAGTGATCAGCCCGAGCAGTCCCGTCCACGCGAACATCAGGATCCCGGCGAGCCACCAGTTGGCGCCGACCGTCCCGAACCGGCCGAGGGACCCGCTCGCGACCCACGTCAGCACGGCGGTACCGACGCCCACCTGCGCGGCAGCGGCGAGCACGGTCAGCGCCGTGTCGGTGCGGGCGACCGGGACCCCGTCGGCGAGCGCCTGCAACGTGCGATGCGCGGCGAATCGTCCCAGCAGCGCGCCGACGGTCGCGGGCACCGCCAACGCCACCACCCAGGACGCACCGGCCGGCCCCTCCGGGATCGCCCCGAGCACGGGCAACGCCGGAACGTCACCTCCGGTCGCCTCGAACAGGCTCAGCGTCATGTCACCGAACTGCACGGCACTGCCGGCGAGGATCGCGGACGCGGCGACGACGACGTTCGGCAGGTACAGGATCGACATGACCGTCAGTCCGAGCAGACCGGACACGTCGTCGCCACGCGCGAGGAGATCACCGACGGTTCCCCAGGACAGCGCGAGTCCGACCGCGGTGAGCAGAGCGCCCATCGCGAGCATGCCCAGCAGGGCCCGCACCGCCGGTCGCACCGAGATCACCGCCCATTCCGGCACGCCGTGGCGGAGGCACAGCCCCCGCCACGAACGCAGACCGATGCCGATCAGCGCGGACAGCAGATACACGCCCGTCACCCACGCGAGCGCGGCCGCCTCGTTCGGCGGTGACACCGGCAGGACACCGGACGCGTCCTGCACCACCACCAGCGCGATCACGGTGATCGTCAGGGGACCCACGATCGTCGCCGCGGCGAGACGCGCGGCATCGACGAGCGACAGGTCGCGTTCGGTGTGTTCGACGAGCGAATCCGTGGCGTGCGCGCACACGCGCACCGAACGCCACACCACGATCGCGGTGGGTAGCAACGGGAGCGCCCCGAGGGTCGCGTCGTCGATCGTCAACGGAACCTGATGCAACGCCAGCCACGTCCCGGCGATGGCCGCGTAGATCCCCGTCAGGTCGCTGTCGGCGGTCACCATGGTCAGCGTCACGAACGTCGCCACGAACGCGACGACCACGGCGGGCACGCGGGTCGCGGCGCCGAGGAGGATCCGGAAGCGTTCCGGATCGAGCTCATCACCTGCGGGTGGTGGGTGCCGAACTGACCGGCCGAGCGTCGAAGTCATCGCGTCGATGGTGGCACCGCACCGATGCCGACCGCGTCAGGCGCGCCGATCAACGCGGATCGTCCGGCGCACGGAACACCTGGGTCGCCGTGTCGTCGGGGTTCTCCCCACTCGCCGGTCCGGCGGGCGCGTCCGGTTCGTCGGCGCCCGGGGCACCGGGCCCGGACTGTGCGGTCGCGCTCCGCTGCTCCGGCTCCGCCTGCGACCCCACCTGCGACTCCGCCCCGGCCTGCGCTTCGGCGTACGGCTGGGTGTAGGGGCTGTGCGGTTCCGGTGGCACCGGAGACTGCGGCTGAGGGTGCTGCTGCGAGGTGTACGCCGTGGCGTACCCGCCGGAGGGTTGGGCGGGGTACGCCGGGTACTGGGTGCCCGGGTACGGCTGCTGCGCCGGATTCGGGAACTGTGTGCCCTCCTCGGGTTGCTGTGCGGCACCGTACCGGCCTGGTCCCGTCGGCTGCGCCCCGGCGGCGAACTGCTGCGTCGGCGCACCGTACCCGCCCTGGTACTGCTGCTGGGTCGGGTACTGCGGCTGGACCGGATACTGCTGGCCCGGGTACTGCGGCTGGCCCGGGTACTGCGGCTGGGCCGGCCCCTGGGGCACCCCCGATCCGTCGGGTGCGTCGAACGCCCGCCCCGGCGCGAGCACCCCGATACCGAACAGCAGGGCCATCACCGCGGCCACGGTCTGCACGAAGCCCAGGATGAGGATGAGCACACCACCCCACGCGATGCTGGTCTCGTCCGGCAGGTGGAACAACTGGAACACCGACATGACGAAGCCGACACCGGATGCCGCCGCCGCAGTGGCCCGCAGGTCCTGCCCCGGCAGCAGCGACAGTGCCGCGCAGCCACCGCCGAACAGTAGGAATCCCAGCGCCACGGTCGCGAACCCGTAGTCGAACGACGACAGCCACACGTGCGAACGCAGTTCGATGGTCACGTACGGTGCGAGACCCAGCAGGGTGTTGACGACGCCGAGCACGGCGACCACCAGAGGCAGCAGCAGCGGCACCATCCTGGTCGGGGCCGGCCGGCCGGTCGGCGCAATGCCGGTCGGTGAAGTCATGTGCGCTCCTCCTCGTGCGGTCGATCGCTGTGCACCAGCCTAGGCACCCGACGGGAGCGGCGGGCGATCGCTGGGAGAATGGGACGATGCCCCGCACCCTCGCTCCCGGCCCGGATGTCCTCGTCGAAACCGAAGTCAAGCATTCGCGGTTCCTCGCCGCGGTGCGCCGCGTCGGATCCTCGGAGGAGGCCGCCGCGTTCGTCGACGAGCGGCGACGGCTGCATCCCGATGCGCGGCACCACTGCTGGGCGTTCGCGGTGGGAGCCGATCCCGCGTCGCGGGCGGAACGGTCGAGCGACGACGGTGAGCCCGGCGGGACGGCGGGGGTGCCGATGCTGCAGGTGCTGCACCACCGCGATCTCGTCGACGTCGCGGTCGTGGTGACGCGCTGGTTCGGCGGCATCAAGCTGGGCGCGGGCGGGCTGGTGCGCGCCTATTCGGGTGCCGTAGCGGTCGCGTTGGATTCCGCGGCCCTCGTGGAGCGGCGCAGGCAGGAGAAGTACACGTTCACCGTCGGTCATGCCGAGGCGGGCCGGGTAGAGGCGGAGTTGCGGTCGCGGGGTGTCGCGGTGCTCGACGTCGCGTACACGGCTCTGGTGACGATCACGGTGGCGGCACGTGACCGGGACGAACTGGAGGGGATGGTGGCGTCGCTGACCTCGGGCGCAGCCGAGCTCGAGCCGGCCGGGTCGGAGTGGGTGGACGCCTGACACCCCCGCCACGACCTGAGCGAATGTATCGCTCGATCGATCGAATCGATCGAGCGATACATTCGCTCGATGCTCGCGGAGCGAGATGCTCGCGCAGCGGATTGCGCGGTGCTCAGCGGAGCGACGAAGCCGGGATCAGAGCGACTTCAGGATCTCGCGGGCGAGAGCAGCGGTCTCGGACGGCGTCTTGCCGACCTTGACGCCCGCGGCCTCGAGCGCATCCTTCTTGGCCTGCGCGGTGCCCGAGGAACCGGAGACGATGGCGCCGGCGTGGCCCATGGTCTTGCCCTCCGGCGCGGTGAAGCCGGCGACGTAGCCGACGACCGGCTTGGTCACGTTCGCCTTGATGTAGTCGGCGGCACGCTCCTCGGCGTCGCCACCGATCTCGCCGATCATGACGATGACCTTGGTCTCCGGGTCCTTCTCGAACGCCTCGATGGCGTCGATGTGGGTGGTGCCGATGACCGGGTCGCCGCCGATGCCGATGGCGGTCGAGAAGCCGAACTCGCGCAGCTCGAACATCATCTGGTAGGTCAGGGTGCCGGACTTCGACACGAGGCCGACCGGGCCCTTGCCCGCGATGTTCGCCGGGGTGATGCCGACGAGCGCCTCACCGGGGGTGATGATGCCGGGGCAGTTGGGGCCGATGATCCGGGTCTTGCTGCCCTTCTCGACGTTGTAGGCCCACGCGTACGCGGAGTCCTGCACCGGGATGCCCTCGGTGATGACCACGAGCAGCGGGATCTCCGCGTCGATGGCCTCGACGATGGCGTCCTTCGAGAAGGCCGGGGGAACGAACGCGATCGAGACGTCCGCGCCGGTTTCCTTCATGGCCTCCGCGACGGTGCCGAAGACGGGCAGTTCGACGGCGTTGCCGTCCTTGTCCGTGTGCGAGACCGTGGTGCCGGCCTTGCGGGCGTTGACACCGCCGACGACCTGCGTGCCGGCCTTGAGCATCAGCGCGGTGTGCTTGGTGCCCTCGCCACCGGTGATGCCCTGGACGATGACCTTGGAATCCTTGGTAAGGAAGATTGCCATTGTTCTGTATCCCTTACTTCGCTGCGAACGCGAGCTCGGCAGCCTTGTCGGCAGCCTCGTCCATGGTGGCGACGACCGTGACCAGCGGGTGAGCGGCCTCGGCGAGGATGCGGCGACCCTCCTCGACGTTGTTGCCGTCCAGACGCACGACGAGCGGCTTGTTGGCCTCGTCGCCCAGGGTCTGCAGCGCGCCGACGATGCCGTTGGCGACCGCGTCACAGGCGGTGATGCCACCGAAGACGTTCACGAAGACGCTCTTGACCTGCGCATCGTTGAGGATGACGTCGAGACCGGCGGCCATGACCGCGGCGGACGCGCCGCCACCGATGTCGAGGAAGTTGGCGGGCTTGACGTTGCCGTGCTTCTCGCCCGCGTAGGCGACGACGTCCAGGGTCGACATGACCAGGCCGGCGCCGTTACCGATGATGCCGACCTCGCCGTCGAGCTTGACGTAGTTGAGGTCGTTCTCCTTGGCCTTGAGCTCGAGCGGATCCGTGGCGTCCTTGTCCTCGAACTCGGCGTGGCCGGGCTGCCGGAAGTCGGCGTTGGCATCCAGGGTGACCTTGCCGTCGAGGGCGAGGATCTGGTCGTCCGGGGTGCGGACGAGGGGGTTGACCTCGACGAGGAGAGCGTCTTCCTTGACGAAGACCTCCCACAGCTTCTGGATCGTGACGGCCGCGGCGTCGAGGACCTCGGCGGGCAGGTGGCCCTTCTCCGCGATCTCACGGGCGAACGCGAGGTCGACACCCTTGACGGCGTCGACAGCGATCTTGGCCAGACGCTCGGGCTTGGTGGCGGCGACCTCTTCGATCTCCATGCCACCCTCGACCGAGCACATCGCCAGGTAGGTGCGGTTGGTGCGGTCGAGCAGGAAGGAGATGTAGTACTCCTCCGCGATCTCGCTCGCCTCGGCGACCAGCAGCTTCTTGACGATGTGACCCTTGATGTCGAGGCCGAGGATGTTCTCGGCGTGGGTCTGCGCATCGTCCGCGGTGGCCGCGTACTTCACGCCGCCGGCCTTGCCGCGGCCACCGACCTTGACCTGAGCCTTGACCATCACGGGCTTGCCGATTTCCTCGGCGATCTCGCGGGCACCGGCGACAGTGTCGGTAACACGGCCGGCCGAGGTCGGCACGTCATGCTTGGCGAAGAGTTCCTTCGCCTGGTATTCGAAGAGATCCATCTGCTCACCGTCTCGTCTGCGTTCACGCCCGCTCGGGGGTATTGAGCGGGCCGATGTCGGACTCTAGTTACTCGGACGACCCACGATTCGACCGCGTGCACCTCATGTGGCGCATGTCACGGGCATCGGGAGCCGTCGGGCTACCTCACGCGTTCCCCCCGGGATGCGAACGGGCCGCGAACGAGGGAAGCACCGCGGTCCAGAATGACAGGTGGCCCGATCCACACGACGACCGGTCTCCGCCGCGCGTCACCGTGATGCAGAATGCAGCATCCGAATCACGCCCGAAACGAAACCGCGATGCCCGGCGACACCTTTGTGACCCCGCCCGCGCGCGAGCGCGAGCACTGCATTCACCTCGAATCCGGCTGTGATGACCGTCACATCGACGTCGTTGTCGGGCTTACGGCTTGCCACCGACGCGATCGTTTCGTTACCGTCGCTCCAGTCGAAGTAACGATGAGGTCACGAAAGCGAGGATGGGGATGCGCCCAGGCAGTTCGGACACCGGCAGCCACGGCCGCCGCACCGATCCCGACCCCTGGGACCACCGGTACGCCGACACCTGGAACAACGCCGACACCTGGAACAAC
>Ga0123334_1000458_pt1 | contig 56036 bp, 38 predicted proteins | sample BiotimSIPDNA_FD_89706 | JGI IMG/M metagenome (GOLD analysis project Ga0123334, IMG submission 89706) | Anaerobic biogas reactor microbial communites from Washington, USA - Biogas_R1 time_0 SIP DNA | ecosystem: Engineered > Bioreactor > Anaerobic > Unclassified | place: Washington, USA...
AACAGCAATCTTCTGCTTTAAAATCACTTAAAATAACCCGTTATTCCTGCGTGATTTTGCATTGAATCTTACTGTTTACAAGCGGTCTGAACTCAAAAATAAAGTCGAACTCAGGTTATTAACGCAACTCTTTGCTCATACGGCGGGCTACTATGCTGATGTAGAACAACTGAAATGCATGGTAAATCATAATCGGCACTAAAAACAAACCACCTGTAGCCAATCCTGCAAATAAAACACTGGCAAAGACCGACCCGTGAACCAACGATTTCTTCGATCCGCAGAAAATAACCGTGATTTGTTCTTCGCGGGTAAAACCAGCCTTGCACGAAAAATAGGTTGAGAAAGCATAAACCACAAAAAATAAAACGATTACTGCAGCCGAAAGAACCAGCAACGTATATGCCGGAATGGAGGCAAAAACCCCGTTGATAAACGACTCAGAAAAACTGTTATACACAATCATTAAGATAACCGACTTATCGAAAAGGGCAAACCAACGCTTATTCCGTATCGCCCATTCGCCCCAAAACCGGTGAAAAATCAGCCCCAAAATTACCGGTAGCAGAATTTGCACTACCAAATCGACCAACGTTGATGTAAAATCGAAACCAGCCTGAGCGTTGGTCAAAAAGAAACCCATCCATAATGGGGTAATAACAATTCCTATTATGCCCGAAATGCTGGCATTGAAAATAGCACCTCCAATGTTTCCGCGGGCGATGGAAACCATAACCACAGAAGAAGATACCGTTGAAGGCAATACCGAAAGAAAAAAAACAGCTAACCAAAGGGTAAAATATTCACCGCCAGAGAAGAAAGGGAAAAAAAGCAAAACCACAACAGGGAAGAAAAGAAAGGTAAGTAACTGAATTGTAAAATGAAGACGCCAGTTTTTTAAATCATTTTTTAATTTCTCGGGACTAAGCCTCAACCCATAAAAAAAGAAAAGAAGCATAATGGCATACCGCGAAACAATTTTAAGCTTTATCGGGCTGTGTTCTCCACCAATGCCCGGGAAAATATATGCCAATAAAATCATTGCCACTATAGCGACAATAAAAACATCGGGCATGTATGATTTAATTTTCCGGAACATTATCAGCTCTTTTTTCTCGAAAACAAAGATTAGAAAAATTTCAACGTGCCTGTAAAAATGTTCTTTTCGATTTTTTTAACTGTTTTTCTGGAAACCTTTCCATTACAACGCGGTTTACTTTTGCCAAACCGGTTCTTCAAAAAGCAAAAAGTGAAACGGTGAACGGTTAGCCGCAAAAGATGTATCTTCGCAAAAAAAAATTCAAAATGGCACGAAAGGACAATCATCATATCGAAAATAGTCCTGATTTTATTGGGCTTAAAGTGAATTCTGGGATTCCTCAACCACCCTCGGTAAATCCCAACTCTCCGCACCGTAATCATTCAAGAAAACGAAAAGAACTTTCTGTTGATGAATATGTTTCGGGCATTTTGTCGGGCAACCGGATGATCCTTAGCCGAGCAGTAACGCTCATCGAAAGTGTAAAACCAGAACATCAGGCCATCGCCCAGGAAATAATCCTGAAATGCCTTCCTCATAGTGGAAAATCGATCAGGATTGGCATAACCGGAGTTCCGGGTGCAGGAAAAAGCACCTTCATAGAAGCATTGGGTAAGCATATAACAAGTCATCAGGGTAAGCTTGCCGTACTGGCCATCGACCCAAGCAGTGAACGCACAAAAGGGAGTATACTTGGCGATAAGACCCGGATGGAAGAATTAGCGAACGACCCGAATGCATATATACGGCCTTCTCCCTCGGCCGGTTCGTTGGGTGGCGTGGCCCGAAAAACCCGCGAAACTATAATTCTTTGTGAAGCAGCAGGATTCAATACAATATTTATCGAAACCGTTGGCGTTGGACAAAGCGAAACAGCAGTTCATTCAATGGTCGATTTTTTCCTGTTGATACAAATTGCCGGAGCTGGCGACGAACTGCAAGGAATCAAGCGCGGCATAATGGAAATGGCCGATGGAATTGTTATAAATAAAGCTGACGGGAACAATGTAGAAAAAGCCGAACTTGCCCAGGCACAATACCGTAATGCCCTTCACCTTTTCCCCACTCCACCTTCGGGATGGCATCCTAACGTGCTGAAATGCTCTTCGATAAACAATAGTGGAATTGGAGAAATTTGGCAAATGGTAACCGAGTATATTTCATTTACACAGAATAACAACTACTTCGACGAACGTCGCGCCCAGCAATCAAAATACTGGATGTACGAAAGCATTAACGAAACATTGAAGAATTCATTCTATACCCATCCTGAAATCAAAAAGGAAATAATTACCTATGAAGATGCGGTTTTGAAAGAAAAAATCAGTTCTTTTGTTGCTGCTAAAGACTTATTGTCTATATATTTCAAGAACAAAACAAATATTTAAATAGAGAATTATGAAACATTTTTTGCTGATTTCCCTGTCTGCCCTCTTGCTGTGGTCGTGTGGAAATAAAAACCAATTCAGTATAACCGGAAAAGTTGAACCTGCCATGGATGGTAAAATGGTACTTTACGGTTTCAAAGAAGGACAGCCAGTTCCGGTTGACACCACAACCATCGAAAAGGGGAAATTTACTTTCCAGGGGGAAGTTGAAATTGCAGAAATCCGTTTACTTGCCATCGAAGGCCAGAACAATTTTGCTGCACAACTCTTCATTGAACCTGCAAAAATATCGATGACTGTTTATCCCGACAGTTTTGAAACCAATGTGATAAAAGGATCAAAGTCGCAAGATATTTTCCAGAAATACATCGACGAAATGATTACTTTCTCTGAAAAAGCCGAAGGCTTGAAATCTCGTTTTGCTCAGGCTCAGGCAACCACTAATCAGGAAGAAATGGCCGCCGTTCAGTACGAATACGAAACGATGATTGAAAACAACATGCTTTTCGCCCGCAATTTCGTTAAAGAATACAAATCGTCGCCTGTAGCTGCATATGTTTACATGCAAACATTCCTTCAGGAAGACCAGATTGAAGCCATTGACTCGATGCTTGAAGTTTTCAAACCCATTGAAAAGTCAGAGTTCATCACTGTAATTAAAGATTATGCCGAGCAGATCAGGCCCTTCAGCAAGGGTGCAATCGCTCCCGATTTCACATTAGCAAAAGCCGACGGAAGCTCTTTCACGCTTTCTTCTCTGAAAGGAAAATATGTTTTAGTAGACTTTTGGGCATCATGGTGCAAACCTTGTATGGTTGATATGCCGAATGTAATCGAACTTTATAAAACGTATAAAGATAAAGGGTTCGAAATTGTTGGCGTTTCACTCGACCGTGAGAAAGAAGCCTGGCTGAATACCATCAAAACTCCTGGCATGGAATGGATCCATGTTTGGGATATGGAAGGCGATGTTCCCGGAGGAGTTGCCACTAAATTCGGAGTTACCGGCATTCCCCACACTGTTCTTCTCGACAAAGAAGGAAAGATTATCGAAATTAATCTAAGAAGCGAGGGTTTGCAAGCAAAACTTAGCCAGCTTTTATAAGAAAAAATCATTTAAATCAAATAGAAAGAACCATCGCAATACCCTGCGGTGGTTTTTTTATAAAACACATTAGACTTAGTAAATAACAAACACCCCCTACAATTCAGGAAGAACCTTTCAACCCTTGAAAAACACCAATTTATAAACCGATGAATAAACTTATTGACAACTATTTCGTTTATTTAGTATTTTGTGACTAAAAAACTCTAAAAATGGATTTTGATATATTGATAATTGGCAGTGGCCCGGGTGGCTATGTTGCCGCGATTAGGGCTTCACAATTAGGATTGAAGGTCGGTGTCATTGAAAAAGAAAACATTGGAGGCGTTTGCTTGAACTGGGGCTGTATTCCTACCAAATCGCTGCTGAAAAGTGCTCAGGCCTACGAATATGCCGTCCATGCCGAAAGCTATGGCGTTAGCATTACCGGACCGGTTACCCCCGATTTAGGGAAAATGGTAAAACGCAGCCGCGACGTAGCTGAAGGAATGAGCAAAGGCGTACAGTTCCTTTTCAAAAAGAACAATATCACCGTTATCGAAGGCTTCGGAAAACTGAAGTCGGCAAACGAAGTTGAAGTCATAGCTTCAAATGGTGAGCAAAAATTGCTTTCTGCTCAACATATTGTGCTGGCAACCGGGGCCCGATCGAAAGAACTTCCGAACTTGAAACAAGATGGCAAAAAAATTATAGGCTACCGACAAGCCTTGACTCTCGAAAAGCAACCAGAATCGATGATTGTTGTTGGCTCGGGCGCAATTGGGAGCGAATTTGCCAACTTCTACCACTCGATAGGCACTAAGGTTACCCTTGTAGAGTTTTTGCCAACTTTAGTGCCTAACGAAGATGAAGAGGTATCGAAGGCCCTGGAGCGTTCGTTCAAAAAAGCCAAAATGAAAATTCTCACCAATTCATCGGTCGAACATGTTGATACCAGCGGCGACCTTTGCAAAGTAACCATTAAAACGCCGAAGGGAGAAGAAATTCACGAAGCAGAAATAGTACTCTCGGCCGTGGGGGTTACTCCAAATATTGAAGGAATTGGGCTGACCGAATTAGGTATAATAACCGAAAAAGGCAAAATTAAAGTAGATGAATTTTACCGTACAAATGTTCCGGGGGTATACGCCATTGGCGACATTGTTGGCAGCCCAGCTCTTGCTCATGTGGCCTCTGCAGAGGGAATTTGCTGTGTAGAAAAAATTGCCGGACTTGATCCAACCCCCATCGATTATGGGAATATTCCGGGATGCACGTATACTTCGCCTGAAATATCATCGGTTGGGCTTACCGAGTCGAAAGCCATTGCAGCCGGGTATGAAGTTAACGTTGGAAAATTTCCATTCACTGCATCGGGAAAAGCAAGTGCTGCCGGAATGAAAGATGGATTCGTGAAACTCGTTTTCGACGCAAAATATGGTGAACTTTTGGGGGCTCACATGATTGGAGGGAACGTAACTGAAATGATTTCAGAACTTGTAGTAGCCCGAAAGCTCGAAATTACCGGTCACGAGCTGCTCAAAACGATACATCCGCACCCCACCATGAGCGAAGCAATTATGGAAGCTGCCGCCGCAGCGTATGGAGAAGTAATTCACTTGTAATTAATACTTTGTCTATATAAAAAACGGGTTGAAAGGTTTATTCTTTCAACCCTATTTTGTTTCCGGAAACCATACAAAATTCTTGATTATAATTAATTCAAATTTGATTATATTGAGATACTTTTTAGCCCAATGATTATGGAAACAAAAAAATACATCGAAACACGAAAGCAACCCATGCGGCTGGCTTTTATCCCATTTCTTGTTCTTGTATCGCTGTTTTTATTGAAAACAATTCCGGGGAAAGCGGTTGTGAAAGAGATTGGCGTACCGGCAATTCAGAATTATCCTCGCTCTCAATATAATGCAGGCACTCAAAACTGGTGTACCGAACAAGGCAGCAACGGGATAATGTATTTTGGAAATAATAATGGCTTGCTTCGCTACGATGGAAGTTTTTGGGAATTGCATGCCGTTCCAAATGGGTCAAATGTACGTTCATTACATTTTTCCGATACTCAGCAACTCCTGTTTGCTGGGGCGTTTAACGAATTTGGGTATTTCAGCAACGACTCTACCGGGCAGCTGACCTTCAAATCCCTAGTTTCACTTGTCCCAGAAGAATATCGGAATTTTGGAGATATATGGAAAATATATGAAGGCCCGTGGGGTATTATGTTTCAGGCATTCGAGGCCATGTTTTTCTACCAGAACAATAGTATCGAAGTTGTTTTGCCACGAAGTATTTTCCATTTTTCCTATTTTGTAAATGGAAATCTATATGTTTTCGACCGCAACAATGGCTTGATGGAGTATCGAAACGGATATTTGAAGAAAATCCCTTCTGGTGATTTTTTTATCCAGAATGAAGTGTGGTCGGTGCTGCCGCTTAACAATGATGAACTGCTTATAGGAACTGCCAGCGATGGCCTTTTTGTTTACGACGGGGTAACACTGAAAGCCTGGAACACTCCCGTTAATTCATTGCTAAAACAACATCAAATATATTCCAGCCAGGTTATCGACAATAACCATTTCGCCTTCGGAACAATTCAGAATGGACTGATAATTTGTGACAAAAAAGGAGAAATTGTACAAAGCATAAACCGCGAAAAAGGCTTGCAAAACAACACAATCCTCAGTATGAATATCGACCTTGATGGAAACCTTTGGCTTGGCCTCGACAATGGTATTGATTATGTTGAGATTAACTCACCTATTACTTTGCTTCAGGATTACTACGAATTTGGAACCGGCTATGTTTCAATACTTCATAACGGCCTTCTCTATATTGGCACCAATCAGGGCCTTTTTTATTGTAATCCCGCACGTTTCTCGAGCGCTACCTTAAATGCCAGCGACTTCAACATGGTTGAGAACACTTCGGGACAAGTTTGGAGCCTGCAACAAATTGAAGGAAAGCTATATTGCGGACACAATAACGGGTGTTTTCTTATTGAAGGAAACAGGGGAAAACAAATAAACGAAGTGCCCGGGTGTTGGGCGCTGAACGAATTGCCAGGCTACCCAAACGTTTATATCGAAGGAACCTACAACGGGGCTGAACTTTTTCGGTGTAATAATGGCCAGATGGAACACATAACAAACATCAAAGGGGTGAATTACTCTTGCCAGGAAATGGTTTGTTTAAAAGATCGTTATGTGTGGATTAGCCACTCATTTAAAGGCGCAAGCCTTTTCAGGCTAAATCAAAATCTCGATAGTTTGGAACTAATCAGAAAATTTGGTGCTGCCGACGGTCTTCCCTCCGATTATCTCAACAAAATTAAACGGATGAAAAACGGAGATATCCTCCTCATTACCCCAAAAGGAATATATCAGTTCGACTTCAATACAAACACATTTTCACGATCGACAAAGTATAACTCGTTGTTTGATAATCAACCCGTAGTTTACCTTCAGGAAGATGAAAAAAACAATATTTGGTACATCAATACCAACAACGAAGGTGGCGTACTCAGGCTACAGGAAGATGGTACATTTTCAAACGTTTCGTACCCATTTTACAAATTGAAAGGGAAGTTTATCGGTAGTTTTTTTCATTTCAATGTAATCGATGAAGAAAATGTACTCATTGCCCTCGAAAAAGGATTTGCCCATTACAACCCACAAATGGTAATTGACTACCGCAGAGGCTACAACTCAACGATTAACCGGGTTTCGTTATTAGGGGAAAACACCTTGCTTTATTCCGGGTTGAATATTGGGAAAAATGCAGCCGGTCAAAAAAATGTACCGGAAATAAAATACAGGAATAACTCGCTACGCTTTACTTTTTCAGCACAATTTTTCGAAGGGAAAAAAGAAACGCAATATTCCTATCAGTTGGTCGGCTTCGATAAAAATTGGTCCGATTGGCAGCCAGAATCGGTTAAAGAATATACCAACATCCCCGACGGAAGTTTCGTTTTTAACGTTCGTACCAAAAATAAATATGGTGTGATATCGGAGGCTGGTTCATTTGAATTCATCATTCAGCCACCATGGTATAAATCATTATTTGCCATTATATTATATCTCATTATAGCCAGCATAATTATTTGGTTGCTTATATTGCTTTTCCTAAAAAAAGTTGAAAAATCGAGAATTAAAGAAAAGGAAATTCAGCAAAAAGAATTTCGCGAACGCGAAGAAAAACTGAAAAACGAAACGTTGCTGGCAGAAAAAGAGATCATCAGACTGAAAAATGAAAAACTCAATGCCGAGATGATTCATAAAGACAAGGAATTGGCCAACACGGCAATAAACCTTGTGCAAAAAAACAAACAGCTGAATAAAATAAAAATTGATCTGCAAAAAATTCAATCCGAGTTGAAAGAAGAACTTGTAAAAAACAGAATTGCCATGATTATCAGGAAAATAGATCGGGAGACAAGCAACGATGAATCCTGGTCAATTTTCGAAACGAATTTTGAACAGGTTCACGAAGATTTCCTGAAGCGAATCAGGGAAAAACATCCTGATATTACCCCAAAAGAATTAAAACTTGCCGCCTATTTACGCATGAACATGTCGAGCAAAGAAATTGCCGCCCTAATGAATATTACTACCCGTGGTGTGGAAATTAGCCGCTACCGATTACGCAGAAAATTAGACATTGAACGGACTCAAAACTTAATTGATTATATCTTGTCGGTTTAAAGTATTAATTTGATTTTTAACAAATTATGATTAAACTGATGTACTATTGATGAAATTGTGCACACTACCCGATGTGTTTTTGTTAATCTACCTTTTTTGACTTGTAATTCAGTATTTTATTACTTCGTAATTGATTTTGGGCAAACAATAATACGCCTTAGTTATTTTCAATATGAAAGTTTTTACGTGTGCTTCTATAAAACTGATATAAAATGAAAAGGGTAAAAAACATAGGGTTTTTGGCTAGTATAATGCTAATTGTAGCCTTTCTTGTTGCAGCCTGCGGTAGCCAGCAAAAGAAAACCGCATCGCGCCTGGACAACTTCGAACTGATTTGGGCAGATGAGTTTGATTACAACGGGCTTCCCGACAGCGCAAAGTGGAATTACGACACCGTAGGAAATGCCTGGGGCTGGGGAAATCACGAACTTCAGTATTATACCGTAGCACGAAGCGAAAACACATGGGTATCTGACGGAACCCTAAAGATTACCACGAATAAAGAAGATCTAAATGGCTTCAATTATACCTCGGGCCGGTTAACTACCCGCCAAAAAGGCGACTGGCTTTATGGGCGGTTCGAGATTAAAGCAAAACTTCCCGATGGACGAGGGCTTTGGCCAGCTATCTGGATGCTTCCTACCGATTGGAAATATGGCGGTTGGCCCAAAAGCGGCGAAATTGACATTATGGAAAATGTTGGTTTCGACCCATATACTATCGTTGCCTCGGTACATACCGGAAACTATAACCACGCCATCAAAACGGAAAGAAACAACAAAATGACACTAAAAACCAATCGTTCTCAATTTCATACTTATGCGTTAGAATGGACCGAAAAACAAATTGATGCTTTTGTGGACGACTCACTCTATTTTACATACCAAAAAGAAAGCGACGACCCAATGGTGTGGCCTTTCAACAAAAATTTTCACCTGTTGCTAAATGTTGCTGTGGGTGGCGATTGGGGCGGAAAACAAGGCGTTAACGATTCAATTTTCCCGGTGGCCATGGAAGTTGATTATGTCAGGGTGTACAAAAAAAGACTACATAATGAGCACTAATATGTCGAATATGAAACCATTGATTTTCTTGCTTCTGCTACTGTTTACCAGCCTTCTTGGCAATGCCCAGGCCAATACTTGTGGCGACCCGGTTTGGAGCGACGAATTCAACTACGAAGGTGCCCCTGACCCTTCGAAATGGGGATACGATGTTGGCGGTGGCGGCTGGGGAAACCAAGAACTACAAACCTATACAAATAACCGCAATAACTCTTGGGTGGCCGATGGGAAACTTTTCATTAAAGCCATAAAAACCAATGGCAGTTGGACCTCTGCCCGATTGGTTACCCGGCAAAAAGGCGATTGGACATATGGCAGAATCGAAATAAGGGCGAAAATTCCCGCAGGACGAGGAATCTGGTCTGCAATTTGGATGCTTCCAACAGACTTTTCATACGGAAACTGGCCCAATAGTGGCGAAATAGATATTATGGAGCATGTTGGCTATGATGTAAACCGCATTTATGGAACTATACATACCGAAGCTTTCAATCATACCCTTGGCACACAAAAGGGAAGCAATACTATGGAGCCAACGGCATACACCGAATTTCATGATTACGCGGTGGAATGGGACGCAGAAAATATCTCGATTTTTGTTGATGAAAAGCGCTACTTTACTTTTCAGAACTTGCACAAAACAAGCGCTGAATGGCCATTCGACAAACGCTTCCATTTGTTGCTCAATATTGCCATCGGGGGTTCTTGGGGAGGTGCTCAAGGTTTAGACGGTACAATTACCGAAGCCGTCATGGAAATTGAACATGTGAAGGTATACAACCTTGCCCCGCAACAACCCGTAATCATCGGACCCGAATTTGTACAGCCCAACGAAGAGGTAAGTTTTGAATGCCAACAGGTATCGAATGCATCTTTCCTCTGGGATTTTCCTGAAGATGTACAAATAATTGACGGGCAAAATACAAACTTGATAAATGTTATATGGGGAGAAACATCGGGGCCAGTAAAGGTAAAACTACAAACCCCATGCGACACACTTGATGCAAACCCACTGAACGTAAAGCTTACAACTGAGTTAACGCCACTTACCGTTCAAAATTTTACAGGCGAAAATACAGCGTGGAAAGTAAATGAAACGGCAACAAATACCGTGACACTGGAGAAAGTGGGCAACGATAACCTCCGTGTAAACTTTTCGGTTCAAACACCAACCAACAACCCGTCAATAGAATACATTTTTGATGAAACTCAAAACCTTAGTCAAAACAGTTGCTTGGTTATCAATCTAAAAACAGAAAAAGGCAGCGCTCCATCCAATTTGCGGATCGACCTTATTGACCAGAACGGGAAATCTGAAACCAATAACTTGTTTAAGCTTGAACCCTTGAATGATTCTGGAAATTATGCTGAATACAAACATATTTTCGGAACCGGAACCACCTCGGGCTTCGATATCGAACACATAAAAAGCATTCGCATTTATTTCAACTACGGGATGTTTGGGACAAGCGGTACGGGTTATTTCGAGTTTCAACCCATTCAATTGAAGAACAAAATAACCAGCACAAACTATCTCACAGTATTCCCATTACAATGCTGGCCAAACCCTGCAACCCAGTTGCTTACTCTCGATAGGAACTATAATAAGGTCATCATTTTCAACAATCAAGGGCAGCAAATGTACGAAGGAAGCGGAAACAGCATCGACGTATCCCGATTTCAAAATGGAATATACCTCATTTCTGCAACAGGAGAAAGAGGGATATATCAAACGAAATTTATAAAACTCAATTAAACAACACGATATGCGAATACGATTTTACCTAACAATCTTCATCGTAATAGTCACGACACTGGGACTTAGCGGTCAGAACGGGTTCCTCAAAGCATCTGGAAAGAAAATTGTTGATGCCAACGGAAACGAAGTAATACTAAGGGGCATGGGCCTTGGCGGATGGATGCTGCAAGAAGGCTACATGCTCGAAACGGCCGATTTTGCCGGAACCCAGCACAAAATTAAACAAACACTGGAAGAGCTGGTTGGAGAAGAAGCTACAGAAGAATTCTACGTTGCTTGGCTCGAAAATTACTGTCAGAAAAAAGACATCGACTCCATGGCTGCTTGGGGTTTTAATTCAATCAGGCTCCCGATGCACTACAACCTTTTCACACTTCCTATTGAAGATGAGCCAGTTGCAGGAAAAGACACTTGGCTCGAAAAAGGATTTGAAATGGTAGACCAATTGCTCGACTGGTGCGAGGCAAATGAAATTTACTTAATACTCGATCTTCATGCTGCTCCCGGCGGACAAGGTAAAGATGCCAACATCTCTGATTATGATCCCGAAAAACCTTCGTTATGGGAAAGCTCCGAAAACCAACGTAAAACCATATCATTATGGAAAAAATTGGCCGAACGATATGCAAACGAACCGTGGATTGGAGGCTACGACCTTATAAACGAACCTAATTGGGACATCGATAAGGCTGGAAATCAGAATGGCTGCAGCTGCAATAAAAATACCGCATTATGGGACCTTTACAAAAGCATTATCCGCGCCATACGGACTGTCGATAACAACCATATTGTAATTATTGAAGGGAACTGCTGGGGAAACAACTATAACGGAATGCCGGCCGCCAAAACCTTCGATGGGAATTTGGTTATGAGTTTTCATAAATACTGGAATAACAACACACAAGGATCGATCAGCGGAATTATTGATTTACGTAATACGCACAACGTTCCGGTGTGGCTTGGCGAATCGGGCGAAAATTCAAACACATGGTTTACCAATGCCATCGGCCTGGTCGAGAGCAACGGAATAGGTTGGGCATGGTGGCCATATAAAAAGATTGGTTCGGTAACTGGAACAGTAACCATACCCAAAACTCAAGGTTGGCAAACTCTGCTCGACTATTGGAAAGGAAACGGGGCAAAGCCTTCAGAAGAACAAGCCCGAATTTGGATTATGGAACAAGTAGAAATGATGAAACTTGAAAACTGCATAATTCATTACGACGTGCTTGATGCCATGTTCAGGCAAGTGAACTCAACCGAAACCGTTCCGTTTAAAAAACACGAAGCTCCGGGAACAATCTTTGCCACCGATTACGATTTGGGGCGAAACGGATATGCCTACTCCGACACCGATACCGCAAATTACCGCACCGACTCAGGCAATTTCGAAGCCTGGAATAGCGGATATGTTTACCGGAATGACGGCGTAGATATTGAAGCCTGCAACGATACGCAAACCAATGGCTACAGTGTTGGCTGGACTGTTAGCGGCGAATGGCTTCAATATACCATCGACATAGAAAAAAATGCTGCATACACAATCGATGTCAGGTATGCTGCACAAGGCGGAAACGGGAAATTGCTTTTCGAACTCGATGGAGTAGCTGTAAGCCCGCAAATCAGTCTGCCTGCAACCGGAGGCTGGAGCAACTGGGGAACAACGAGTATTCCCAATGTGGTGTTGAAACAAGGAAGCCGAAAACTTAAACTCCGTATCATCAATGCTGGCTTCAACATCAATTACTTAAAAATTCACACGCCAGTCCAGACAGGATCAATAACCCCTGATATTCTGAACATTAAAACAAACAGCAGCGGAGACAAGATTTTGCTTACGACCAATGTAGGCTACGATTTGTCATCGATTCCGGCAAGCAGCGAGTTTCAGTTGAAAGTAAACAATTCGCTGAAAAAAATTGGGAAAGTATATACACACGAAACAAGCCAGGAAATATTGGTACTTGAAAACGAAGGCACACTTATGTCGGCCGACAAAGTGTTTTTAAGTTATAACGGAACAAGTTTGAAAACAAACAATCAAAGCGCTTACCGCCCTTTTGACTTTAGGGAAGTAGAAAACAATGCTCCGACGTTTTTTCTGCTTCCCGGACGATTTCAGGCTGAAGATTTTGTAGTGAATAATGGATTCCAACTCGAAACCTGTACCGATACCGGTGCAGGTAAAAACCTGAGCTACGCCAACAGCGGCGATTATACCGACTATGATGTTTACTTTCCTTATAAAGGAACTTTCCGGTTCGATTACCGGGTAGCCACACAGGCATCAGGACGCTTTGAATTACAGCTTGTTGACAACACAACACATAGCACTATTCATTCGGGAAATATTTCCGCAACAGGCGGATGGCAAAATTGGAAGACCATATCGTATGAGGCACCAATGACTGAAGGCAAAAAGAGAATCCGGTTTTTTGTCAATTCCGGAGAATTTAACCTGAACTGGATATCAGTAACCACACTTACCCAGTCAGTACAATATAGCGACAAAAAATACATGAATGCCAGTTATTCTATCGATAATTCGAGTATCAACATAGCCCACAATTATTGTGAAGATTCAGCAGGCGAAATCCGTTGCTTCGATATTTATGGGCGGCTTGTCTTTAAAAAGAAAGTCGTGTTTTCCGGAGAGCAAACAGTGGTACCGGTTAATGAATTTATAAATGGCTTATATATATTGAATATCAATTTGAAAGAAGATTTCTTGTCGCAAAAAATATATGTCAGATAATAATCTCTAATAAATATTTATTGATTATTTTTTTATGGAAATTTGAAGGTTAAAGGCTGTCAGTACTGACAGCCTTTTTTTATAATCTACTTTATTATCTAATAAACTGTTCGTTATAAAACACCCTGCAACTAACATAGTGTTTTATGAGAAAAAAGAAGTCTAAAATTAGAACAAAAATAAAATCCGAATGCTCATAATAACTTAAATCATAATTAAATAAAATAATCGAGTGTTCTTGACATAATGCTGAGTTTCATCAACACTTTTATGCCTTTCGTCAAAATCCTGTTGGTCGAATACAATAATCTTCCTTGTTTTACGACGGTAAAAAATTAGTGAAAGACAGTGAAATTGCATTGTTATAGGTTTTTGTTATATCAGTCAATTAATAAAACCAACTTGCAACATCATCGGTACACAGAGTAAAACATCGATGTCTCTTTACTTTTTTTGAATAATAAATTGGGCTCCAGGAAGTAGGGATGATGCAGAATTATTCAGGAATAACATTTTTATTTTATAGAGGAAAACTCATTATTGGGATTCTTTTTTTCGCAATTTTACTTTGGTCACTTCAGAGCCATGCTCAATGCTCTGTTTCTTCATCAAATTGTAAAACATATCAGGAAACCCTCAACCAATACAACGGCTTAACGGACATTATAGGAACTCCGGGGAATCCTCCAAGCGGAAATTATAATTTTTCCTCCGGGCGAATGTTACTTATCCCTGCCGGGCAAAATTTCACGGGAGGAATTAACGGAAACAACCTAACGAACACAATGATTTGCGTTGCTGAAGGGGCAACATTCAATCCCTCGTATATGAATAATTTTTGGGGGACTCTACGTAACTATTCTTCTTTGTTAACCATATCGAATGCATTTGGCGGAAACATTGAAAACTATGGTGGTACAATAACTGTCTACAACAATAGCCAAATATCTGCAGGAAAATACATTCTCAATTGCAGCGGGACAATCCAATGGAATAGCAGCCTTAACGTTAATGGAGGAAGCATTTACAACGATGGTATTTTCACAATCACCTCACAAGTTAGTGGTAGCGGATGCATCATCAACGAGAATAAAATGGCTTTCGGATCAACAATTACAGATGTTACGCAGCAAGGATATACCGGATCCATTACATTGCAAAACAATGGTTTACTAAGCATTCCGGGAGAAATGCAAGGAACAGGAACCGTAGTAAACGAAGGCTGGATGACAATAGGTGGATATGTGGGACAAAACCAATTTACAAACTATGGAAAAGTTGAAGTGACAGGTGCTCTTTTACATTTTAACTCATCGGGTAGCCTGAACAACTATTGCTCATTCTTTTCAAATACTGTAGGTGCAAAATTTCAAAACAACCAAAGCATCAACAATTATGGGTTAATATATTTGCCTTTTGGAAATTGGCACAACCAAAATGGCACATTTTTTAACGGCCCAACTGGCGTTGTTCGTACACAAAACCTTACTAATCAAAGCATAGTAACCGGAAGTGGAAGATTTTATGTCTCTGATAGTTCGAATAACTGGAACAGTAGTGCAATATTTGGAAACACTGGAGGTGCCATAAATTTTTATGACGCATCGAATACAAGCAATCCTGGCCACTTTGACAAAAACTCAGGTACAATTACCGGAGTTTTTTACACGCCATTCCCTATGCCGGAATATTCACCCGACCTTTCGAATTATGCCTGCGGAGACATTATTATAGCAGGAAGTGTCCAGCCCGGAGAAATAGCTGCTAGTCAAGTCCTTTGCCTTGGTACAAACCCACAAGGCTTTATAAGCGTTCACAATGCCTGGGTTGAAGGTGGCGGAGCAACTATTACCTACCAATGGCAAAGTAGCACCGATAGTATAAATTTTTATAACATAAGCAACGAAACATTTACAACATACCAAGCCCAACTACCAGCGACAAAAACCTTTTACCGTCGTCGGGCAAAAGCCACATATTCGGGTGCCGACTCGATAAAAAATGCCATGAACAACAGTAACATTGTTTCGTTAACTCCTGTGAATACTCCTCCTCCATCCATTACAGTAAATCCAGTCTCTGTAAGCGTTTGCCATGGCACAGAAGCACAATTTACAGGTAACGCAAAAAATCACACTAGTCTTAGGTGGCAGGAAAGCAGCGATAATGGTACCACATGGAATTACCTTTCAAATTCAAGTCCCTATGCTGGAACAACAACCACAACACTTACTATAAACCCTTCGTCACCTGCAATGAACGGACAACAGTACAGGCTCGCTGCCATAAGTACCTTCTGTGGTACAGCCTATTCAAGCCCGGCAACCCTTAATGTAAATCAACCCAACAAACCCATAATTACACAACAGCCAGATGATCAAATGCTTTGCCCCGATGCTACCAACGCCCTTTTCAATGTAGCAACCTCATCATCGGATATAAGCTACCGTTGGGAAATTAGTTCCGACAACGGAAACACATGGGGCAACATATCGGGAGGAAATTATTCAGGGGCAAATACCCCAGAACTTACTGTTAATGAACCCGGACTTACCGAAGGGCACCTTTTTCGCTGCGTGCTGATAGCCACATGCGACACAAGTATCTCACAATCTGCAACATTATATCATGTAATTCCAGAAGTTAAGGTAAACTCAACCCCGGAAATTAAATGCCCCGACACCGAGACCGCCTTAGGATTTAATGGGCTCGACAACGATTACCGCATGGGAAACTCTCGAGTAGTGTTCATAATTGAACGGTTAAGCCAAGGCTCATTCGGCTGGGAATTCACTTACACGCTCACGCTAACAAATACCGATTTATTAGCAGATAATCCTCCGCAAGTGATCAGTCAAACAATAACAGTTGACAGTGCCAACGATGAGTATGAATTGGAATTCTACCTTGAAAACCAGACCGAAGATATTGTAGACCTTAACTTACAATTGAGTAATGTTTCGGTTGAAGGATGTATCGAAAGTTCGACTAATAACGACAACCACAACGCTACAACCACCGTACGGAGGATGCCTGCTGTGGGAGCATTTAATGCATATTAAACATATACAATGAATAAAATTTCAATGAATTATAAAACAATTAAAAACTGAAAGTTTAACATTAAATTTTTAAGAAAATGAAAAAAAGTTTATTTATTATCGTATTCTTCATGATGCTTGCTGGTTTTACCAGTAAAGTATTTGCTCAAAGCTATTCAGCAATCACTCCTATGGAAGGTGTAAGTTACACGTATACTGTGAACGGGTTAACAGCTGGAGACACTTACTCAATGGGTATCAACTCAACTTATGGTACACTTACTCACCAAACAAACGCAACTGCTTACACAGCAACTGCAGTAACAAGTGCAAGCGTACCTGCCAGTGGTATTGCTACGTTTGATGTTACATGGAATAGTGGTGCTTCGGGATCTACATTTTACTTGTGGATATCTATTCAAGATGCACTAGGCTGTTCCACTTTCCGTGCGTTAGCTATTAATCCTCAAGACGCTGTCGATTACAATGTTAACTTTGATGTTGTTGCTTTAGACATCAATGACGGAACAATTACGCCTGCTGGTTTAAATGGTATTACCGGACAAACAACATTAGCAGAGGCCTGTCCTCCAATGGTTGATCCAGACCAATTAGCTGATGATATTAATGATGCAACCACAAACGATGGTCATTTCTTTGCATATTTCAGGGTAACACGTACAGCTAATCCTAACACAGTAAATTCTTCATGGTCATTTAGCCCAACAGTAACTACTGTCGACGGCGCAACTGCAGGAACATGGACAGTTTCAACCGATGGCGGTACAACATTCAATGCATTTACTGCTCCTCAAACAATTGCCACAGGAGTTAACGTACTTTATGTAAGAGTACAAATTGACAATGCCGCTACCGCAGCAGACAGAAGCATCGTTCTGAACATTGGAGACACTACCTCAGACTCAGGTGGTGTAGAGGTTGACCAAAATACTATTGGCGTAAACGTTGCTACAATAACTGTAGATCCGCTGCCAACAGTTGGAGTTTTTGGTGTTCAATAATCTAAACTGAAAGATGACCCGCGTTAAAACAATATTTGTTTTAGTGATTATACTTTGTGCTGTTGTAATTAACACAATGGCACAAAGTTCACTAACGCATCCTTACGAAGGAGCAACCCATACCTATGTGGTAAACGGGTTAACTCCCGGTACGGAGTATATGTTTTATGTATCAAGCAACGAAGACGGTAGCGCCGTGCTCGATGATGGGTCCGCTTTCGAATTTGATTTTTTATCGACATCACAGGGCATTGTGCCTGCTGACCAGAATACGGTCAGCTTGCCAATTATTTGGAACAACGGGGCTTCGCAACATGTGTATTATCTCTGGATTTCGTTATCGAACCCCGGAGGTTGTTCCGTTAAGCGAGGCTTAAAGATTGTACCTCAACCCAATATGTTCGACCTGCTAAGTGAAAACATTCCTTTCGACAAAACAGAAAGCTGTCCGGCCATCAGCGATGCCGATGGTTTTGTTGCCATGTCGGATCATTACAATGCAGGTACCACCACTCTTCAGTTTAAAGTACGAAGAGAAGGTGGCAACAGGGGCTGGTCGTTTGAACCGTTTGTTACCATCAATCCCGAGTGGAACCTCGATGTAGCCATAGTCTCGGTAACCGCTGCAAATGCAGGAGTATTAACTGCAAATGCATCAAACACCTTCACCGTACCGGCCACCGAGAACGAAGTAATTGTTTCGGTAGCTGTCAGGAATTACGAAGGAACCGAACAAATTGTTACCCTCGAAGTTCGCAACCAAAGGGAAGAACAAACCTCGTTGGGCGACGTTAATCGTGAAAACGATAAAGTTACTCACCGTATAACTGTGATGCCAATAATTTCGGACCTTGAAGAGCTTTAACAGTATTGAAGCGTAAGCCGTAATAATTGGTTTATTAACAATTCATCCTGTTCTCTCCTGCAACAATGCAGGGGAGAACATGAATTGTTTTCAGAGAAAAACAGAATAGCAACAGTGCAATTAACTAATATCACATTGTAAAGAGATAGTAAAGACAGACATGCGAAATCAATTGATAATCATCGCCTTCTTACTATCATTCCTTATTTTCTCCGTGACAAATGTTGCGGGGCAGGGTCGTCATATGGTACCAATGGGTTCAGAAAAAGAATACCGGGTAAAACGACAGCCCAATGTGGTATCAACCTCTTGGGCTGTATATACCGATGCAGCCTTTACCATTCCTGCCCTTCCTGAACAAGCAGAACTCATATCGTTTGGAGAAGGACGAGATAACGAAATTAAAGTCCTCTGGCATATTCCAGGCGATTACTATTTGGTAGTAACCATGATAGCCGATAACGGCTGTGTAAACAAAAAAGCCTGGCCTTTCTCGGTTCAGTCACCAGCCAATGTAATTGCTTCAACCTTCTGCCTCGAAGCAAAACCCCACATAAAATGGGATGCCACAGCCAATGGCCTCCCAATCGATTCGGTAGCTCTAACAATTGTAGACTTACAGGGAAATATACTCACCGAAATAACAAATGCCCCAAGTTCGGGATCAATGCTTTGGCCCGACAATTCAAACTACAAAAAGCTTAACCAACTCCCCGACCCCTCGTCTGTAAATCTGGTTGTAACCTTTTACAATATTCCAAACCAGCAAGCTATAAGTACACGCCTAGATGCACCCGACTGCTCAAATGAAGCAGTGATCGCGATAAACGATACCATTGATGCATGGCATGGAATCACTACCCCTATAAGCATCTTGTTCAACGATTACGACATTTACGGACATCTCGACTCGGGAAGTGTTACCATTATAAAACCGACTGAAAACGGAACAATTACAGTAGATGAAAATGGCAAAGCATACTATACCCCCGAAACTTGTTTCTTTGGTGTCGATTCATTTATCTATACCGTTGCTAATACGTATGGCTTAGTTTCGAACCAAGCTACTGTATATATCAATGTAGAAATTAATCCGCATATCGATACAGATAACGACGGCATTGCCGACATCGATGAAAATGTGGTGGGCACCAATAACCTTTGCGATACCGATACCGATATGAATGGAATTCCAAACTATCAAGACCCCGACGACGATGGAGATGGAATTCCAACAATTGAAGAGCATGGCGACCAAAATGAAAATGGAATCCCCGATTACCTCGAAGACTGGAAATCGAAAGCAGTTCACGACGAAGCATATACTACTGTAGAAATTCCGGTGGTTATTGCCGTTCTGGTAAACGACTCAACAACAATGGTTCCAGCCACTCTCCAAATTATTGAAAATCCTACTAATGGATATGTAAATGTAAACAATAGCGGAGAAGAAGTGAAGTACTTTCCCGATTACGATTTTATGGGGCAAGATTCGTTTGTGTACATTGTTTGCGACCATTACAACATTTGCGATACGGCTCTGGTAGTCATCAAAGTTGACGATGTTATTGCCCCGCCACAAGTTTTTACCCCCAACAACGATGGATATAACGACAAGTACGAGATAAAAGGCCTCGAACGCTACTCTAAAAACAGCTTTGTTGTGTTCAACCGCTGGGGAAATATAGTATTTGAACAGGAAAACTATACCAACGATTGGGATGGCTATTCAAACTCGAAATATAAAATTGGGGGCAAACCATTGCCTGTTGGAGTGTATTACTATGTGCTGAAATATGCCAACAACCGCATTAAACAAGGAGGTCTTTATCTTGAACGGTGATAACGATATGAATACAAGAAAATTGAAATATGGTTTTATCGTGCTTTTGCTGATGTTTTCCTTTAGCGGATTCAGTCAGCAAGACCCTCTTTTTACACAATACATGAACAACCCGGGGCTTATTAACCCCGCCTATGCCGGGAGCAAAGGCATGACCAACATAAGCGGATCGTTTAGAAAACAATGGGTAAGTATGGACTGGAGCCCAATGACCACAACCTTATGGGCCAGTACTCCTTACAACAAATACGATGTAGGGCTGGGATTAACTTTCCTGAACGACCAGATTGGCCCGGTAAACCAAACAGGGCTCTATTTCGATTATGCGAAATACTTCACCCTGGCAAAAAACCGGACCCTGTCGTTAGGCCTAAAAGCGGGCTTCAACTATATGGATGTTAACCTGTTGAATCTTACCATTAACGAACCCGACCCACTGTTGGCACTTAATGGCCGAAACAAATCATTTTTACCCAATTTCGGGGTTGGCGCATATTACTTCACCAATTCATTTTATGTTGGATTATCTATCCCGAAAATTATAAGAAATGCCATTCGCGACAGAGACAATACCCTTGAGGTACTTGGCCGCGAAGAACAGCACTATTATCTTACTGCAGGATACCTTTTCACCATAAAAGAATCGGTGTTTAGCATGAAAACCAGCACAATGACCCGAATTGTGAACGGTTCGCCCGGCTCGTTCGAAATTAGTGCTACCGGCATTATTTACGACAGGGTTTGGCTTGGGTTAACCTATCGTTTTGCCCATGCTATTACAGCCCATGCGCGCTTTCAGATTGACGACCAGATTCAACTTGGATACTCATACGATTTAAACAATTCTCGATTAAAATACAGAAGCAGCGGTTCGCACGAAATATTCCTAAGCTACGATTTCTCGATCAAAGGCCAACGGATATTGTCGCCACGATACTTTTAGCGAAAACCGCTTAAAACCGATTTTTTGTTTTCCTCTGTTTGAAAAAGAGGCTGCACATCTTCCTTCAGCAGCCTCTTCCTTTTCTTATCTGAACAAAAAATTCAGTTACTATATAAATATTTGATCAACAACACATCAAATTTGGGATGTGAAATGTCTGACAACCAGACGACTGGTTCAAAATTTTACCTTGCCACGATAATCCGCTGTGTTTGTACCCCTTTGTCGGAGTAGAGGGTGAGCAGGTAGATGCCTCCGGGAACCGAGCTTACATCGACATCGATTTGGTGCTGGCCTTTAGCAAAAGTGGTTTGCGGTTGCAACAGTTGCCGCTCGCGGCCAGTCAAATCAACAAGTGTAATACGCCCGTCAATGGCTTCGGGCAAAGTAAAGCTTATCGTTGCAGTGTTATTGGCCGGATTGGGATATACCTTAAACTTACTAACGGCTAACGTATTCTTACACTCGTCGAAGTACTTGCACACAGGTTTTTCGAGTTGTGATTTGTCTTCGGCTGTGATGTAGTTGTACTCTTTGCGAAGATCAGTACTGATGCTTTCAGGCAATGCATTAAAAAAGCCTTCGGTAGGCAAAAACCAATAGATTTCACTATTTTCAGAAGAATATAGACCTAATCCTGGAACTGAAACTGGTATGCAATTTTGAACAATGGAATCTTCAATAATTACTTTATCTCTTATACTTTGAAATAATTCATCGAAACGGGGAGTTCCATTTTTACTGGTTATAAGAATTGTAAGCATATCACCATTATAATTAGCTGAATCGGCCTCAAATGATTTGATCGTTGAATAATTACGAGACTGAGCATACGAAAGAGTAAAATTCTTATATGAACCTTCATAGGTCATGGAATCTTCATAAAATGTAAATCCAAGTTTTTTCAGATCCGAATTTTCCAACTGAAGAACAGCTGTTTTATCAACCGAATAAGGAGACTTGTATTTCACTAAATTTTTCCCAGGAACATATTCTTTTGCTAATTTATAACGCATAAGTTCATCAAGGACTTTTTTATGATTCTCGGATAAAATCTGGTAAAGTTTATCCGTCAAAGTAAACCAAACAAGGAAGGGTTCAAGACTAGATGGGCCTTCAAGGCTAGGAAATAATATGGGAACAAGGGTGTCGTTAGAAGTCTCGAAATACAAAGGAGCTAATGTTCCGTTTGGGATCACAACATCATAATAGGTATTGGATTTGAAAACCGGATAGAAATCAAAATTGGTTATTTCGTCCCCCTCAGATTCCTTTCTTCTAAAATCAACCATGTCGATTGGATAATCACATTTTTTACCATTTTCATCAATAAAACTTCGTCTTGGATCATTGTCATCATAATAAATTTTGCGGCGAGTTGCTCCATACTGATAGCAATAACCATTTGCTCTATTCTTATAAATAAAGGAGCTATCAGTAATGAAAACACCAATTTTTTCAAATTCTTCATTGGTCAGTTTCAACACAAACCTACTGCCATCGGTTGTTTGAATGGTTGATCGGTCGAAATCAATTGGCTTTTGCACGTTTTGTTGTGCGGGTTCATAACATTTGTCTTGGTTGATATCCATTTGCTGAGAATTTGAAACCAATGTATTGCTGTCTACTTCCTCCGATGTTCCTTTGTTCAATTCGGACAGGGCAATGCATTTGTTCTCATCATCTTTGCTATTCTTTTTGGCAACGCACAGATAATTTTTTAAGTCCTCCGTTACCGCATTTCCAGTTTGTTCATCTGAACCAGAAACTTGTCTTGTGTCTTGATTCTTGATACTTGATACCTGATTATCGTTATCGTGTCCCGTCCACAATAGCACGGCACTTACTATTATTGCAAAAATTGTTGTCATAATTGTAAATTTTAAAAGGTTTTTTGGTTTGCCCTTGAGCCTGGCCTTGGCCGCAGGGCTGTTTATAATTTGGTGCACCTTTTCTTCAGTATAAATTGGAGCAATGTTGTTGGTTAGCTGAAAGTATTGCTCAATATCGGTTGTTTCAAATTTCTTCATCTTAGCTCCTCCAATCAAAACAGGGTTAATACGATTTGCTTTTGTGGCTCGTTCAGCAGTTTCAGCAGTTTTTCTTTGCCGCGTTGTATCCTGCTTTTTACTGCCGAAAGGGTTATCTGCTGAATATCTTTTATATCTTCAAGCGGAAGGTCAGATATGTAAAACAAAACCAGCGCCTCATATTGCTTTACCGGAAGCTGTTTCATCTTTTCAAAAATGATCGTCAGGTCGGTAATGAGTTCCGGCGAAGCATTGGCATCTTTCAAAAAAGCTGCAGCAGCCTCGTTGTATTTGCCGTTGAATTTTCTGCGTCGCAGGTTTTTGCTGTAAATATTGTAGGCCGTTGAGAACATGAATGCCGGAAAAGCAGCATCGGATTTTAGCAGTTCCATTTTTTCATAAGTTGCTAAAACGGTATCGTGCAGCAAGTCTTCGGCATCGGATGGCGAGTCGGCAATATGCCGGCAATAGTTCGACAGCCTTGAGCTGATGGGTTTATATAGCGTTAAAAATCGGTCTTGTTGATGTCCTTCCACAATGGATTGGTTTAAGATTTCACTAAAAGTACCACAGATGGTTTGAAAAGTTGCAAGAGGAGTGAATTTTCTTTGTTACACAGAGGATCACAAAGCAAACACAGCGTATCACTGAGATAATGAAACACATAAAAATGATTTATGTGGCTGACTATCTGCGTAATTAGCAAAATCTGCGAGAAATGACATGATCAAACGGACACACATTTTCTCTTCAAAAAGCGAGACTAAAGACTTCCTTAGTTTAGAAAAATGACATTTTATAAGAATAACTTTCTCGTTAACTTAGAAAATCGCCAAAAACTAAACTAAGGGATATTCCATTATTAATAAAAAACACGAAGACACAAAGGCAAAGTTTAAGATTTTATATTTTGTGCCTTCGTGCCTTTGTGTTTAAATTTCCCATCCGGTAACTTTTATCCCGCCCATTGACCACTTTGTCGGAATTTAATTCCTAACGAGGTTGGGTTGAACTTCATTTGCTGAATGAAACAATTAAATTTACCAATTATGAAGCAAGCAATCATTATTCTTTTATTCTGTGTTTTGGGTCAGCTAAGCATGGCCACCGAAAAAGTAAAACTGCCCGAAGAGCCGTGGCGGGCTATAGTGTTTATGGAAAAAGCCTCACCAAGCATTCGATGGCAGGGCGATATTTCGGTTAAACTAATGGGCAATTATACGCCCGAAGATTCGATTATGGCTGAAAACGCCATTAAAACCCTAAACGGACTATGTGAAACAATTCATTTGTCGATCACCAAACATGATTACGGAAGATTGGAAATCTATTTTCTGGATAGTTTAAATACGAAAATTTATGAGAGCCGACTATCCATAAATGGAAATGATAAATTTACCTGGACCTACAATTCCGATAATAAAACTAAAGAAATAAGCCATTGCGAGCTTGGGTTGAATTACACAATAATCCCACAAGATAACAAGCAACATTTCATTACAAATACATTAACGTTCGCGCTATTTCCCAAATATCTTCGCAGCGAATATCATTATAAATCTGGAAAAGAGGTGTTTAAAAAACCAAATTCTATATTTTTTGGAAGGACTGGGGTAAGAGGAGATAATGGCGAATGGATATATAATGAACCGCCATTTTTAGACCCTCAGACATTGTTCGACCAACAACTTATTAAGGCTGTTTATGCATCAAATTTCCCCGTGCTTTTGCCTCAAGCAAAAAAACAATACTATTTACTTCCAACTTGGTTTAGCGAAAACAGCTACTTTATATTGTTTTTCCCGTTGGTAATAGCTTTATTTATTTTAGTAGGTCTGGTAGCTTTAATTTATAGAAAGTTGAGGGTAAATATTAAAAATGAACTTCTCCTATTCAATCTGATTTCGATAATATCCATTTTAATGCTTGGTGTAATATTTTCACTTTATTTTTTTATATCGTCTAAATTAAACGATCCGAGTTTCTTCTTTGTGCAAATAGTGGATATTATTGGTTCAATACTAGTTGGACTCGTTGTTGGACTTCCGGCACTTAATATTTTCAGATTGATTGAAATTGTGATACATCGAAATGCAAAGAAAAAATTAATTAAAACACTACTGCTATTTTTATCAACCAGTCTTATACCAAGCACAACCTTATTGACTATTATCTACTTCAGTTTCAAGAAAGACATTAATGAAGAAGGTATCCGAGCTATGATCCTTATCTTTTTTGGGTTTGTGTTTATCGGCATTATCCGCGCGCTAATCAGCTTCTTCATTCTGAAAGAGAAAGAGATAAAAATTGAAAACGAAGTAAAACTGGCCAACCTCCGCGAACTGAAAACCAAGGCCGAACTGAATGCCCTGCATTCGAGGATTAACCCGCACTTTCTGTACAACTCGTTGAACTCCATTGCTGGGCTGGCCAAAACCGATGCCGAAAAAACCGAGCACATGGCTCTTTCGCTGTCGAAACTGTTCCGCTACTCGATTAACAAAGAGCAATCAGACTGGTCAACCTTTGCCGAAGAAATGGAAATGGTGAACGTTTACCTCGACATTGAAAAAGTGCGTTTCGACGACCGTTTGGAATTCACCATCGACCTGCCCAACGAGTTGAAAACGACCAAAATACCACGGTTCATCATTCAGCCCCTGGTCGAAAATGCCATCAAACACGGCATTTCGCAACTGGTCACAAAAGGACAGATTGCCGTTACCGTAAGCAAGAATGCAAGTTGGATGGAAATTTCGGTACACGACAATGGCCCCCTTTTCCCTGATGAAATGGCACCGGGGTTTGGGCTGCAAAGCATTTACGACAAGCTCGAAATCCTTTATCCTAACTGTTTTGAACTGCATTTTGTAAATTCGCCACAAAAGCAAGTGCTTATAAAACTGAAGTAAAATGAAGGCTTTCACAACCATCGTCATCGACGACGAACCCATTGCCCGCCAACGGTTAATCCGTTTGCTGAACGAATTCAACGGGCTGTTCTCGATTGTTGCCGAAGCCCAAAATGGCATAGAAGGCGCAACGCTAATCAACCAACTGAAGCCCGATGTTATTTTCCTCGACATTCAAATGCCCGGTAAAACGGGCTTTGAGATGCTCGAATTACTGGAGCATATTCCACAGGTTGTTTTTTGTACGGCCTACGAGGAATTTGCGCTCAGGGCTTTCAACACCTTAGCGTTAGATTATTTGGTAAAGCCTGTAGAAAAAGATCGACTGCAACTGACCATCGAAAAGCTGAAGCGGAGTACCGACAAATCACCACAACTACAGGTGGTTGAGCTTCTTGAACTGGTCAGGCAACAAACCGACACCAAAAAACTGCAATCGATACCCCACAAAATTGGCGACAGGGTATTGCTGATTAAGACCGAAAACATTGCCTATTTTGAGGCCAACGAAAAATATGTGGAGTTTTTCACCATCGACGGCAAGAAATACCTCACCGAACTGAGCCTGAAAAAGCTGATCGACCGATTGCCCGACAATTTCAAACAGGTGCAACGGGGCTGCATTGTGAACATGGACTGCGTGAAAGAGTACCGCAAATATTTCAGGGGCAAATACATTCTGGTGCTCGACGATTTGAACAACACCAAACTCGAAACCGGGCGTTCGTTCTCCGATGGGTTGAAGGAGTTAATGGTGATTGAGTAAATCCGATATTACAGACCTGTCCGGTTTTAAAAACCTGACAGGTCTATACATCTTACCGCGCCACAATAACCCGCTGCGTTTGCACCCCTTTGTCGGAGTATAGGGTAAGCAGGTAGATGCCTCCGGGAACCGAGCTTACATCGACATCGATTTGGTGCTGGCCTTTAGCAAAAGTGGTTTGCGGTTGCAACAGTTGCCGCTCGCGGCCAGCCAAATCTACCAGTGTAATGCGCCCGGTAATGGCTTCGGGAAGCGTAAAGCTAACGATGGCATTGGCACTGGCCGGGTTGGGATACACCTTAAAGCTCGAAACTTTTAGCGTGTTCTTGCACTCGTCGAAATACTTGCACTCAGGCTTTATGAGAGTGGTTTTGTTTTCGGCGGTGATGTAGTTGTATTCTTTGCGAAGGTCATTGCTGATGCGTTCGGGTAAAGCTTTGAAAAATGCTTCTGAAGGATAAAACCACATTACAAAGTATTGTTTAATAAACAACTTCTCTTCAGTTGTGCTGATTTTAATCGGGATGCACTTTCCAAAATCTAATTTATTATTTCTTGTTAGATCAAAAAGGTCGTGTAAAAATCTACCTCGTTCATCAGAAATCGCTACAGGTATAGGAACTTTTTTTGGTGTATCTCGAAATATATTTTTTGCTTCTACTTTGTATACTGAATCTATTTCAAATTTGAATGAAGTACTACCGATGAAAACTGAATATGAAATTTTGTTAGTGTAGGAGAATCCAAATTTTTGTAACTCTTCTTTGGATAACTCAATAAAATTAACCCCTTCATAGATCGATTTGGGATTATAGAAGACGATATTCTTTTCAGGGAGGACTTTTTTTATAGTTTTTAATTCCATTATTTCTTTTGCAATTCCTTTGTAGTTTGAAGGTAAAACTTCAATGAGGTTTCCATTTACGGTGAACCAAAATAAATCGTCTTCATATTTCCCTTCTGATATTTGATTTAAAGGGATTTGGATGGGAATCAATGTATCATTGATCGATTCAAAGTTTCTTTCAGCACCACTTTTTACAAAGAACCTCATATCTGACTCAAAAACGGGGAAAAAAGAACTGGGAGCAATACTTTCCTTGGTTTCCGCTTTAGTATATCTTATTGATCTAAATTCAGAACCTTTTGGAAAGATATTCATAATGAATTCTATATTCCATTGTGGTGTCTTTTTCTTATAATGTACACTTTGTCCTTCAATTAAAAATCCAAGCCTTTCTATTTCTTCTGGTTTTAGTTTTATAATAAACCTGCTCCCATCAATGGGTTGAATCGAATCGGGGTCGAAACCAAGGGGTTGCTGCAGGTTTTGTTGGGCAGACTGAGTACTTTTTTCAATGCTGCCAACAACTTCATTGGGTTGATTGGGAGCAAGTCCGCTTTCGCTTTCGTTCTCGTTAGCTATATCTAGCAACTTGTTGTCATTGGTGCTTTCGTCATTTTTAGTGCCAGCATAATTACTGTTCGCACTATTCGTGTTAGTAGAATTTGAATCACCGCCAAACGGTCTTGTGTCTTGATACTTGATACTTGATACTTTTTCCTGTATTGCATCTTGATACTTTGTACTTTGTACTTTATACTTTGTATTTGATCCTCCTCCCGTCCACAAAAGCACGGCACTTATAATTGCTGCAAATATTGTTGTCATAATGGTACACTTTAAAAGGTTTCGGTGCCCCTTATTAACCTTTGCCTCTGTCTCAACCTTAACCTCAGCCTCAGTAATTACCTGGCGCACCTGTTCAATGTCCATCAGCGGAGGGTTTTGTTTAACCCTGCTGAAATAGTGGTCGATACGGTTTTCGTTTTTCATGGGTTAAAAAAGTAAGGTGATTAAAACTTGCTGCCGTTCGGTGCAGAGTTGCATCAGGCGTTCGCGACCGCGTTTGATGCGCTGTTTCACTGCCGACAGGCTTCCTCCCTGTATGTTGCGTATCTCTTCCAACGGCAGGTCACTGATGTGAAAGAGGATGAGTGCCTCCCTCTGAAGTGCGGGGAGCAGTTCCATTTTTTGCATCACCACCGAAAGTTCGGCACGAGATTCTGCATCAACAGCCAAATCTTCAATCAGCAATGCGGCCTTTTCATCGTACCGTCCGTTGAATTTCTTCCTTCGGAGCTGTTTCTTAAACAGGTTGCTGGCAATCGTGAAAAGGTATCCGGCAAAACGGTCGGGATTTTCCAACTCGCCGAACTGACTGTAAGCTGCAACCACGGTGTCGTGAAGCAGGTCTTCGGCATCGGCACGGTTTCGGGCCATGCTGCGGCAGTAGTTGCTTAGCCGTTGGTGCAGTGGCTCGTAAAGCGCCATGAATTCGGTTGGTTGGTTTGTCATTTTTCTGGTTTTGCTTTCTAAATGGTATGTTCCCTGAGTGGGGCAGAAAGTTACTTCTTCTAATTATTTATTTCAGTATTCCTGTTGTTTATTTAAATGAGAATCCTCTGAATGACCAGTTGAAAAATAAACAATCCTTATTTTGGCTTTAGCCTAAATGCCTCATTAATTGGGCTAAAGCCCATATTTATTCATTCATATTTTCCCAGACCTAAAGGTCTGGGCTATTCATAACCAATTACCCGATAATTCCGTTTTCTTTTTTGATGGTTCATCAACGAAAACGATTTAGAAACATCGTTGAAAAACCAAAATTGACGAGTTATATTTGTCAGGCTTAGGATAGAATTCAAAACTAAATAAATCGACTATGGAACCTACACATTTGCAAATAAACCAAAGCACAGATCGTTGCTCCCGAACTTACCCGAAAAATTACAAGAACGGATTTCTCGTTTTACTATTGACATTTTTGCTTGCCGGTGGTGTTCGTGCCCAGGATCATAAGATGGTTTCATTGAATTTAGACGTGGAAAACATTGGTGCAACTGTTCAACCGACCATGTACGGGCTTTTTATCGAGGACATCAACTTTGCTGCCGATGGGGGCTTGTATGCCGAGTTGGTGAAAAACCGTTCATTCGACTTTCCGCAAAACCTGATGGGATGGAAAACATTTGGTAATGTGAAAGTCATGTCCGATAATGCTCCATTTCCAAACAATCCATCATACGTTGCTTTGTCCTATTCCGGCCATTCACAAAAGTATACCGGGATCGAAAACGAAGGCTTTATTGGCATTGGTTTTAAAAAAGGGGAAACTTACCGTTTTTCGGTTTGGGCAAAAAACGAAAACCCAGATCAGGAACAGAAGATCAGGATCGAATTTATTAACAGTGCCAATAGTATCATTGGGCAAAGCGAGCTGATCATCAAAGAGAATAAATGGAAACAGTACGAACTTGTTATTCCTGCCCGTTCAACAGAAGAAAAAGGCCGTTTGCGTATCTTTCTGGTTTCTCAGGGAACATTGCTGATCGACCATGTTTCGTTGTTCCCAACCGACACGTGGAAGGGTCGCAAAAATGGCCTCAGAAAAGACCTGGCCCAAGCGCTGTATGATATCAAGCCCGGAATTTTCCGCTTTCCTGGTGGTTGCATTGTTGAAGGTACCGACCTCAACACCCGTTATAATTGGAAGAAGAGTGTAGGGCCGGTTGAAAATCGCCCGTTGAATGAAAACCGTTGGCACTATACTTTTCCTGATCGGTTTTTCCCTGACTACTTTCAAACGTATGGATTAGGTTTTTTTGAATATTTCCTTTTATCGGAAGATATTGGTGCCGAACCTCTTCCAGTGATCAGTGTAGGACTCTCGTGCCAATTTCAGAATAAGGAAATGGAATGCCATGTTCCGCTCAATGAACTTCAACCATATATTCAGGATGCAATCGATCTGATTGAATTTGCCAACGGTCCGGTAACTTCACCCTGGGGAAAAGTGCGTGCCGAGATGGGACACCCCGAACCTTTCAACCTGAAATTTTTGGCAGTAGGCAACGAACAATGGGGTCCTGAATACGTTGAACGCCTCGAACCTTTCGTTAAAGCAATTCGCCAGAAACATCCTGAAATAAAGATTATTGGCAGCGCAGGGCCTTTTTCCGACGGCGAGTACTTCGATTATCTGTGGCCCGAAATGAAAAAATTAAAAGTCGACCTTGTTGACGAACATTACTATAAAGATCCTGATTGGTTTTTGAAAAGTGCTTCACGTTACGATTCATACGACCGAAAAGGACCCGCCGTATTTGCTGGAGAATATGCCTGTCATGTTCCCGACAGGTCGAACAATTTCTATTCGGCCATGTGCGAAGCTGCTTTTATGACAGGTTTGGAACGCAATGCCGACATTGTACACATGTGCACTTATGCCCCGTTGTTCGCCCATGTTGATGCATGGCAATGGCGTCCCGACATGATTTGGTACGACAACCTGAAGCTGGTGAAAACACCAAACTATTATGTGCAGCAAATGTTTTCGCACAATAGTGGCACTAATGTGGTTAAACTGACCTGGGAAGGAAAACCAGTAACAGGACAGGAAGGCTTGTATGCCTCGGCAGTTTACAATGGCAATGAAAAATGCTACATCGTGAAGGTGGTGAATACCGGAAAAGAAAGCAGGAATGTGAACGTACAACTGACTGGCTTGAAAAAGAACAATACTTTACGCTTAGGCGATTGTATGGCTTTGCACTCAAACGACCGCGACCGTGTAAACAGTCTTGAAAATCCGGTTGAAATTATTCCTCAAAGAGTCTTTCCAACGATGATAAACAATCAGTTGAACATCAATTTGGATGGACAAACATTCGGCGCTTACAAAGTGAAACTGTAATCGGATAAAGCCCAAATTACGCGAAGTTTGTTGCTAATTGTAATTTGTTTTCTATTTTTATATCACAAAACAACGAACCTTGGATCAACTTAAACAAAAATCAGAATTCAACTTTTTAGCGGCAGAACTGTTGTTAAAAGAGAATTTGTATGCACCAAGCGTACATTGTTCTTATTACAGTTGTTTACAATTGATTAAGTTTAGCATAAAAGACTTTTTTGGCGTTGAATATTCAGTTTTAAGCAGTAATATTGCAAACTCAAAGAATATAAACTCTCATAAATATATGATTGAGTTTGTAAAAAATGAGTTAAAAGGCAATATCGATAGCCAAAGTGAAAGGGATTTCAGTCGTCATATAAAAGATTTAAAGCAATTTAGGGAAGAATCAGATTACGATGATATTGAGATTGTTCGAGAAATGGGTGAAAAAGCACTAAGTTTAGCGAGAGAGGTTAGGCTGTTTTTAAAACAAAACTTACATGTATGAATTCAAAAGATTTCATAAAACATAATCTTTCTAAGATCTGGAACAGTTTCCCAGAGGTTCAATTCAGATATGAGTTTAAAACACATACAAATACTCATGTAATTGAAGTAACTCCTGTTTCTTTTTTTGAAGAAAATGAAGAGTACTTGGATTTGGAGTCTGATTTTGAGTATAAATTTGAACAAATGTTTCCTGAAGAAGAGATACTATTTATCTCGGAAGGTTCTTTAACTGAAATACGAAATGCAGAGTTTCAAATTGGGGGTATAAACGTGAATTTCAAAAATGAAACTTTTTATTTTTTCTCAAGCTTTGAAGGTATAGACAATAAAATTGATAATTCGTTCAATTTTGCATTAGCAGCATAATCATGGAATCATCAAAATTTCAATTTAAAGGTTTTTTCATAAGCCGATCGCTTATTGAACAGACAGGTAAAGAGGTATCTCAAGATATTTCAATTTCTTTTGATCCCAAAGGCATTGTAAATAAGGGCAAGCAAACATACCAATTGCAACTTGGAGCAAAGATTGAAGATGAATCTAAGTCATTAACCATTGAAATTGATGCAGTTGCTAATTTTATTTTTGATGCTGAAATTGATGATAACACATTAAAAAGCATGTTTTTTATTAATGCTCCTGCACTGCTTTTCCCATACCTAAGGGCTTACATTTCATCTCTTACAGCGCTTTCTGGATTAAACCCCATTACCTTGCCTACTCTCAACCTTACAGGATTGGGAAAAGAATTGGAAAAAAACACAATATTTGAATAGAAGAAAGGGCTCGAAAATTTCGAGCCCTTTCTTCTATTTGTAATTCAAATCAGCATTCAAAAACCGTTCGACCTCTTCAACAGGCATTCCTTTGCGACGGGCGTAATCTTCTACCTGATCCCGGCCAATTTTATCCACCCCAAAATAGTACGATTCGGGGTAAGCAAAATACTCCCCGCTCACCGATGCAGTAGGGTACATGGCAAAATTCTCGGTCAGTATGATCCCGGTACGCTCGGTGGCCATCAGCAATCGGAAAAGCTCTTGTTTTTCGCTGTGCTCCGGACAAGCCGGGTAGCCCAGTGCCGGGCGGATTCCCTGATACTGGATTTTAATTATTTCTTCCTTGCTTAGGTTTTCGTCGGGTGCATAGCCCCAAATTTCAGTACGAACCTTGGTGTGCATCACCTCGGCAAACGATTCAGCCAATCGGTCGGACAATGTTTGGAGCATAATGGCACGGTAATCGTCGCCATTTTCTTTGGCCTCGGCTACCCATTTTTCCATACCCACACCAGCGGTTACGGCAAATCCGCCAATATAATCAGCCACTCCCGAATCTTTCGGCGCAATATAATCGGCCAGGCACATGTTAGGTTGCCCCTCTTTTTGCCTTAACTGTTGGCGCAAATGATGGAACTTACCAACCACCTTCGAACGGCTTTCGTCTTCATAAATTTCAATGTCGTCGCCCACCGAATTGGCTGGCCAGAAACCGACCACACCGTTGGCACGGAACAACTTCCTCTCCACGATCTCATCAAGCAAATTATTAGCTTCGGCAAACAGTTTGCGAGCTTCTGCTCCCTGTTTTTCGTCGGTAAGAATTTTGGGGAACGTTCCCTTCAGTTCCCAGGCCATAAAGAAAAAAGTCCAGTCGATGTACTCGCGAATTTCCTCCAGCGAAAAGTCTGAAAACATTTTCACACCCAACACTTTCGGCTTATGAATGGTTGCTTTTGTCCAGTCGACCTGATATCTGTTTTTCCTCGCGTCTTCTAACGAGATGTACTCTTTTTGTTTACGCCCGGCGTTGATCTCGCGCAAATGGGCATACTCTTTCTTTACCGACTCAAAGAAATCGGCGTTACGGTTGGCCAAATGGGTAGCCACGCCAGCGCTCAGTGAAGCATCTTTTACATGAATCATCGGATGGTCGTATTCGGGCGCAATCTTCACCGCAGCATGGAGTTTCGATGTAGTTGCACCGCCCACCATCACGGGTATGTCGAGACCACGTTCCTGCATTACGCGGGCAAAATTCACCATCTCTTCCAACGAAGGTGTAATTAAACCGCTAAGGCCAATCACATCAACCTTTTCATTTAACGCGGTTTCAATAATTTTCTCGGTGGGCACCATCACCCCAAGGTCGATGACCTCGAAGTTGTTGCAAGCCAGCACCACGCCCACAATGTTTTTGCCAATGTCGTGCACGTCGCCTTTCACAGTGGCCATCAGTACTTTTTTGAGCTGAGTTGGCGCGGCGTTTTTATCTTTTTCTGCTTCGATGTAAGGCAACAAGAAGGCCACGGCTTTCTTCATTACCCGCGCCGATTTGATTACCTGAGGCAGGAACATCTTTCCATCGCCAAACAGCTCGCCCACAATGTTCATCCCGCCCATAAGTGGCCCTTCGATAATCGAAAGTTTGGGTGAATAATCGGGCAAGATTTCGGCCAAATCTTCATCAATATAATCTGTTATCCCTTTTACCAAAGCATGTTGAATGCGTTTAACGGCATCCCATGAACGCCACTCGTCAACCTTTTGAATGCCAGCTCCCTGACTCTTCACCGTTTCGGCAAAATCGACCAAGCGTTCGGTGGCATCATCGCGTCGATTCAACACCACATCTTCAACCAATTCGAGCAAATCCTTGGGGATTTCGTCGTAAATCTGCAGCATGCCAGGGTTTACAATGCCCATGTCCAAACCTGCTTTGATGGCGTGGAACAGGAACACCGAGTGCATGGCCTCGCGCACCACGTCGTTACCACGGAAGGCAAACGACACATTGCTGATACCTCCGCTCACCTTGGCGTGTGGCAGATTCTCCTTGATCCACTTGGTGGCAGCAATGAAATCGACCGCGTAGTTGTTGTGCTCGTCGATGCCCGTTCCGATGGTGAGTACATTCGGGTCGAAAATGATGTCTTCGGCTGGGAAGCCCACCTCCTTGGTGAGGATATCGTAGGCGCGTTTGCAAATGTCGATGCGGCGTTGGTACGAGTCGGCCTGACCCTTTTCGTCAAAAGCCATCACCACCACGGCAGAACCGTAGAGCAATATCTTGTGTGCTTGTTCTTTGAATTTTTCTTCGCCTTCTTTTAAGCTGATTGAATTCACAATCGACTTCCCTTGAAGGCATTGCAACCCGGCTTCGATCACTTCGAACTTCGACGAGTCGATCATAATGGGCAATCGCGAGATATCAGGCTCACTCATGATGAGGTTCAGAAAGCGGACCATTTCGCGCTTGGCATCGAGCATGGCATCGTCCATATTCACGTCGATTACCTGGGCGCCGCCTTCCACTTGTTCGCGGGCAATGGCCAGTGCCTCTTCGTACTTTTCCTGACCAATAAGACGAGCAAACTTGCGCGATCCGGCCACGTTGCAACGCTCGCCAATGTTCACAAAGTTCGAGGCCTTTGAAATGGCCAGCGGTTCCAATCCGCTCAAGCGGGTTTCGTGTTGGTGGTGGGCGCAAACGTGTGGCGTGGCAGCTTTGGCCATTTGTGCAAAAGCACGGATGTGCGCCGGGGTGGTTCCGCAGCAACCGCCAATAATGTTCACCGATTTATGGTCGAAGAACTCTTTGATTTGCGCGGCCATAATTTCGGGTGTTTCGTCGTACTCGCCAAACTGATTGGGCAAGCCGGCGTTGGGGTGCGCGCTGATGTAGAACGGCGCTTTGGCAGCAAGTGTTTCAATATGCGGCCTCATATCTTTAGCTCCCAACGAGCAGTTCAGCCCAATGGAAAGCGGTTTAACGTGCGAAAGTGAATTTAGAAATGCCTCAACGGTTTGGCCTGAAAGCGTGCGGCCGCTGGCATCGACAATGGTGCCCGAAATCATCACGGGCATATCGATGTTGCGGGTTTCGCAAACTTCTTCAATGGCCATGAGGGCAGCCTTACCGTTCAGTGTGTCGAAGATGGTTTCGACCATCAACAGGTCTGAACCACCATCGATCAAACCTTCCACCTGAGTTTTGTAGGCATCCTTCAGCTCATTGAACGAAATGGCACGGTAGCCGGGGTCGTTCACATCGGGGCTCAAGGAGCAGGTTTTGTTGGTAGGCCCAATGGATCCGGCCACAAAACGCGGTTGCTCGGGCGTGCTGAATTGATCGGCCACCTCGCGCGCTAGTTTGGCCGCCGCTACGTTGATGTTGTACACTTGGTCTTCCATGCCGTAGTCGGCCATTGAAATGGTGGTAGAGTTGAAGGTGTTGGTTTCAACAATATCGGCACCCGCCTCAAAATACTGGGCATGAATCTCTTTGATTACATCGGGGCGGGTAATGCTAAGCAAGTCGTTGTTACCCTTTTGATCTTTGGGGGCGTTTTTGAATTGCTCGCCTCGGTAATCGGCCTCGGTGAGTTTATAGGTTTGAATAAGCGAGCCCATGGCACCATCGAGCACCAACACACGCTTTTCCAGCTCTTTGCGAATATCTTTTGTCATAGTTACTTTCGATTTCAAATGAGGCTAAACACGAAGAACTCTATGGTTGTTCACAAAGGTCACGAAAGGTGTTTGCCTCAAAAGGTTAAATAATGGAGGGCAAAGATAATGCAAGAATGCAATAAATGGAAAGTTGCAAAAAATGGATGTTTTCCACCTGCTCTTTTCTTAACAAATCCTAAATGAGCACCATTTTAATCATAATCAGCTTATATTTGCTGAAATCTTTTACAAGAATCCATGAAATCTGTTAAATCGCTCAACATTTTTGTAGGAATCGCAACATTTGTTGTTTCCTTCATCATCTACCTGTTTACCCTTGAGCCCTCGGTTAGTTTTTGGGATTGCGGCGAGTTTATTGCAGCCTCGTACAAACTGCAAGTAGGTCATCCTCCCGGGGCACCTTTATTCATGATCATTGCCCGCGTAGTGTCGATATTTGCCGGAAACCCCTCAAATGTGGCTTTCATGGTAAATGCACTCTCGGCGTTGGCGAGTGCGGCAACTGTTATGTTTCTTTACTGGACAATAGTCAGGCTCGCAAAAAAAATTCATGGAGAAAATGAGTCGCCTTTTTCTGAATATGTAAGAATTGGCGCCGGTGTTATTGGTGCAATGACTTTTGCATTTACCGATTCATTTTGGTTTTCGGCCGTCGAAGCTGAGGTTTATGCCTTATCGTCGTTATTTACAGCCGTTGTATTTTGGGCCATACTCCGTTGGGAAGAAGTTGCCGAACAAGAATACTCAAATCGATGGATTATCCTTATTGCATACTTGGTCGGACTTTCGATAGGAGTTCATCTGCTTAATCTGCTTGCAATTCCTGCTATTGCATTAATCTGGTATTTTAAAAAATATACCCCAAGTACAAAAGGGATTATTGCCACACTTTCCGTTTCGGCTATTATCATTGCGTTCATTATGTGGGGAATAATTCAAGGTACACCAACGATAGCCCAGAAATTTGAAGTACTGTTTGTCAATTCCTTTGGACTTCCATACAATTCAGGATTACTTTTTTTCATTCTCCTAATAGTAGGAGTTACGGTTGCGTTAATCAGGTATTCTCACAAGCATAAAAAACCGATGTTGAACCTCTCGATGGTTGCTTTTGTGCTGATAATGATGGGTTATTTTTCGTATGCGGTAGTTATGATCCGCTCGAAAGCCGATCCTCCAATGGATGAAAACAACCCCGAAAATGCCTATACATTAATGAAATACCTCAACCGGGCACAATATGGAACAACCCCATTACTTACAGGATACTATTTCAATGCTCCCGCTATTGCTGTTGAAAAGGGAGACCCTGTTTATTACCCCAAAAACGGCAAATACGTAAAAATAGAAGGTTCGCCAAATTATAAATATGACGACCGGTTTAAAACATTTTTTCCAAGAATGTACAGCTCGCAATCGACTAACCACGAAAGCGGGTATAAAATGTGGGGCGAAATAAAAGGAAAACCTGTAACGATAAATGGAGAGAAAGAAACTATTCCAACATTTACTGAAAACTTACGATTTTTCTTCTCTTATCAACTAAACCACATGTATTTCAGGTATTTTATGTGGAACTTTTCAGGCAGGCAAAATGACAACCAAGGTCATGGCGATGTGCTCAATGGGAACTGGCTTACCGGAATTGGGTTTATTGATAAAATTCGATTAGGGCATAACGGCACCCAACCCGCCCCTATGGCCAATGCAGAAACAACAAACCGCTATTTTATGCTACCTTTTCTGCTTGGGCTACTTGGTATGTTTTTCCATTACAGAAAACACAAAAAAGACTTTTGGGTTGTTATGCTGCTTTTCTTCATGACAGGTATTGCGATAGTCCTGTATTTGAACCAACCCCCTTATCAACCCCGGGAACGTGATTATGCTTATACCGGATCGTTTTACGCTTTTGCGATATGGATTGGAATAGGAGTGCTGGCTTTGTACGAGCTTTTGCAGAAACGGTCAAAACTTGCTATGCCAATCGTACTTGGTGTAACATCAATTGTCCCAATTTTAGTGCTTGTTGAAAATTTCGACGACCACGACCGGTCGCAACGATATGTAGCCCGCGACATGGGGAAAAACTACCTTAATTCGTGCGAAAAAAATGCCATACTTTTCACCTATGGCGATAACGACACGTTTCCGCTTTGGTATGTCCAGGATGTTGAAAACACTCGTCCCGATGTAAGGATCTGCAATGTTACCCTGTTAAATGGAGATTGGTATATCGACCAAATGAAAAGAAAAGTGTACAGCTCAGACCCCTTGCCCATTTCAATGGATAACTCGAAATATGAAAACGAGGTACGAAACTCTGTTTTTGTTCGCGACGACATTAAGAGGCCGGTTGACATATCGCAAGCATTAGACTTAGTCCTTAGCGACGACCCACGAACAAAACTTCGTACACAAAGCGGCACACTATACAGCTATCTTCCATCAAAACAACTGAAAATGATGGTAAACAAGCAAAAAGTACTTTCAACAGGAACCGTTTCAGCCGATAAAGCTTCACAAATTGAAGATTCAATCATCATAAACATTCCTGGCTCGTATATTTCGAAGAGCGACCTTGCCATACTCGATATGCTTGCCCACAACGACTGGGAGCGCCCAATTTACTTCGATTTAAGCGTGGTGAACACATCGGGGCTTAAACTTGAAAAGTACCTCCAAAACGAAGGATTTGCCTATCGTTTGGTGCCTCTGCGAAACAATAGCGGAGAACCGATGATCAATTCCGACATTTTGTACAACCGGTTGATGAATCAGTTTTCATGGGGAAATTTGAACAAAAACATCCTGGTCGATGAAACGTTAAGAAACACGATCGATGTTATTCAATTGAAAAACAATTTTTACCTGCTCGCCCAAAAGCTCAACGAAGAAGGAAAAAATGATAAAGCAAGGCAAGTCATTGAAGAATTATATTCGATTTTGCCAATCGATAAATACGAGGTTTCGTATTACGACATCCTTATTTCTTCAGTATGGTATTCATTGTCAGACATAAACAAGGGTGATGAACTGATGAAAACTATTGCAGCCTCGGGTTTCCAAAAAATTGATTTCTTCCTGTCGCTTGGGTCAGATTTTGTAAAAAGCTATCAACGCGACATTAACCGCGAAATTTCGATTATGAAAGAATTAATAAGGGTTGCCGAATTTTACAAACGACAAGATTTGATTAAAGAAATCGATCAAAAGCTTTCATCGATTACTGGAAAAGTATAGCATATTTTAGGAAACAATTTCTCAAAAGGTTGTCGGAATTTCCCGATAACCTTTTTTTGTGCCGATCTTCTCAGTAGAACAACTCTTTTAAAATATCGAGAGAATTAATTTTTCCAATTTGCTCGAGATGAATTGCATAATATTCAAGAAGTAACTCTAGCAAGCGGGTTCGCTGCTTTCCGTTCAACTCTAATTGATGAAGCGTTTCAAGCGAATGAGAAAATAAGACCGACAATATCCAGGAAGACTCAGCATCGGGGGTCTGCGGAAGTAAAGGCCTGGTAAGTAAAAATCGGCCATTTTTCATATCGAACCACCGATAGTTTTCATTGAAGTTATTGTTCGGTTGCAAGCCAAGGTATTTCAATAAATTGACAATAAACCACAGGTGAAAATTAGCCGCCCCATGTGCCATTTGGTCGAAAAACTGTAGCGAATCCTGTATAAAAATAAAGGCCTCATTGTCGCTCTCTTCGCTACGCAACACTTTGAACATAACTTCGGCCAAAAAAAACGAAACCGAACGCTTGGTAACATCAAAAGGAACAGACTGATAAACATAATCTGCACGGAACTCTTTTATCCTCTGAACTCCACGGCCCGGCTTGTGGTACGCTTCAATTTCGAGTTGAAACAAGGGCTGTAACAAGCCCATCTTTTGTTTCGATTTCGCACTTCTGATGCTATTCACTATATACGACTGGCGGCCAAATGCTTCAGTGTATAAAGTAACTATTATACTGGTTTCGGCATATTTAACCTGATGTAAAACAATGGCTTTTGTGCTGGTTATCATCGTATGAAAAGGATTTTTGTTACGGCCGACTGATTACCGTCGGGCGAAGAACAAAAAGCAAGATAAACACCGGTATGCACTCGGTTTCCAGCCAAATCTTTACCATTCCAAACCGCTTGTCCGCCTTCCGAAGTGGTTTCATAAACCAAACGTCCGCTAGTGGTAGTTATCTTCACATTCGTGTTGTATACTAAACCAGTAATGTAAATATCGCCCGTGTAATTTTCCCTAACCGGGTTTGGGTATGCGTAAACTTTCCCGAATTTTGAATTTGAAGTAGTTGATTTTGTGCGATATGACACAATCCCCATGTCGGTGCCAATATAAAGCATTCCAGTAGCCCCATCGTAAGCCAGACTATTAATATTGTTTGAAATAATTGGTGAATTCTCGGTAGTGAAATGCTCAAGTTCTTGTTCACCGTTGTCAGAAATAAGGAACAATCCGTTGCCACGCGTACCGCACCACTTCTGATTACCTCCATCGACGACGATCGATGTTACCGTAAAATTCTCGAGAAGAGGATGATAAATTCCATCATTTAAATCGATACTTGGGTTAGAAGAGTAAAATTTATCTTCGGTAAAAACATTTTCAGGCTGGCTATACACGGTTACCCCATTTGAAGTGCCAACCCAAACCTCGCCATCTAGGTCTTGAGCAAGAGAATACACATCGTTCATCGAAGTTGGAACAGTAACTTCTTTCCCATTATTGTCCCGACCAATAAACAACGATGAAACATCTAGGTGTTTTGTCTGTTTACCATCATTGCTCATCACATAAATTCCACGGGTTTTATTTCGTGGAATAATCATCCAAATATCATCGTTTTGGGTAATCAGAAGTGATCCCATATCGAATGAATTCATTATTTCTTCAAGGACAAAACCTTGCCATTTCCCATCGGGAGAGTATTTATGAAGGCTACGCGCAACTTCTGAATTACTTGCCCAAAGATTTCCTTTAGAATCAAAAGCCATCCCTCCGATTCTCACGTAGTTATCATCCGGAAAAATATTTTGCAAACTTGAATTCTTGTCATTATGGATTTTTTTCAAAGAGCCATTTTCATACTCAAGAATACCAAATCCAAGGGTGGATACAAAAAAATGATTCGGGTCTCCAGGAACAGGAAGAACTTGAATGGCATCATAAAAGCCCGGATCAACGGCACCGGTCGATTGGTTATACCATTTCCATTTCCCATCAGCATAAGCATTTACATTAAAATCGAAGAACATATTGCCCCATGCTGTATTTCTTCCCCCTGATGCAGCCCAAAGAGTTCCGTCGGAAAACGATAACGAAAGTACGTTATTGTCGAACGGTCCCTGAGGGGTAAGCTGTGTAAAAATTCCATTCTCATAACGAACAGCTCCATAATTCTCGTCGGCAATCCACACAGTACCGTCATTATCAACAATGGCCGACGAAGGCTTAATACCCACCTTATCGGTTGAAAAAGAATACTTATCAATTTTAATAATACTCTTTCGCAGTTCATCGTAAAGCTGAACGTAGTGTTCGTACTTAACATTTCCAGAACCATCGAGGAATGAATTTGCTGCTGCATAAACTATATAACCGTTAGTAAGCTTCAAATCATGGATAATAAATTGATCTTGAATTTCAGGATACCACAAATCGGCTGCATGACGACTATACGTTTTATCGCCGTGCCACACTTCGCTGTTATGAACAGCCCATAATCGATTACCTGCAACCTCGAGATTGTGGTATGGTTGAAGTGGTAAAAACGGATTTTCGACCAATGTCCATGTAGAATAATCGAGCAAGTTCACACCATTCAGCGGGGCGTGTTTTATTCCTTCGTTCGTTGCAGCAAAAATATAATCGTCAACCACGGCAACATCGAATACATTTTCGTTGTTTCCTCCCTCTCCGATAATATACGAATCTTTGATTTCCATTTTCTTAAGGTTGACAACAACAATTCCAAACGAACAGGCCAAATAACAAAACTCGTTGTAATTATGAATGTTCCAAATACGTTTGTCACCTGTAATGGCCTTTCTTTTAATATCAAATATTGGAACTATAGTACCGTCTTCCTTTACAATGTCGATTGTTGCATCTGAATAGCTGATTATTAAATACTTAGTGGTTTCATTATAAGCTATTGCTGTGAAGTCGAAACCTGAAAGGTTATCTGTTTTGTCTAAAGTTTCAATGCTATTATCTTTCTTGTTGAAATAATATATTCCCCCTTTGCTCATGAAATAAATTTTCTGTCCGGCCTGAACAACTTTCTGGGTTTTCGACACATTAAGATGATAATCCCAAGAGCCGGGTGCTATTTGCGACCATCCTGAAAATGCAAACAACAAAACAATGGTTAATAAGTAAATATGCTTCATATAATGTAGTTATTCTTTAAGTAATGAATCAATTTTTCGAAAGCTCTTCCGCGATGACTAATTGAATTTTTTAACACTAAATCCATTTCGGCAAAGGAGGTCGAAAATCCTTCAGGTCTAAAAATAGGATCATAACCAAAACCTAATTGCCCAATTGGCTGATGCAAGATTTCTCCATCGACTATGCCTTCAAAAAGCATTTCATTTCCATTAATAATTAATGAAATAACAGTTCTAAAACGGGCTTTTCGATTTTTTATTTTATCGAGTTCAGCTAATAATCGGTTCATGTTATCGATCGAATTCCGCTGTGGGCCCGCGTAACGTGCTGAATAAACCCCTGGAGCCATACCTAATGCTTCAACTTCCAACCCTGTATCGTCGGCAAAACAGTTAAGTCCATAATTATCGTATATATAATGTGCCTTTTGTGAAGCATTTCCTTCAAGGGTTTTACTCGTTTCGGCAATTTCTTCGGTACAACCTATATCATCCAGACTGACCAATTCGAAATTTTCGCCTAACATATTTCGTACTTCGTAGATTTTGTGCTGGTTATTTGTTGCAAATACAAGTTTTATCATTGGGTCTATTATTCGTTACAATATTCAATTAAACGCTTTCGGTCCAAAATTTCTACTTGCCGATAGCGAATGTCAATCAAGCCTTCCTCTTGTAATACAAGAAATGCCCGTCCCACCGAAGGCCTTGCCACACCAAACAATTCTGCTAATTCGTTTTGAGACTGTAATAGCCTGAATGAATTGTCTTTACCTGCTTCTTTTATAAGATAGAAGGCAATTTTGGCTTTTAGTGATTTAAACGAATGAAAACGAAGTTTTTCAGAAAGAAATTGAGCTCGCGACGAAATAATCGAAAGATAGTTCAGTAATATTTGTTCGCTCTTTTGAAATAACCTTATTACTTCCTGTCTTTGAATTATGATGAAACTAACTTCAGTAACTGCAATAATATTCACCGGAAAGATTGAACTTTTTCCAAATAAAAAAGCAGTTGCCAATGCATACGGGGCTTGCATATCTTCAATTTTCAAACTTTTCCCTGCCGGACTAATCATCTCACCTTTCACCGTTCCTTCTACCAAAAGCAACAGCCTATTGCATTCATCGCCCTGGCTAACAACCATTGAACCTTCAGCATAAGTTTTTCGCTGAAATACTATGCCAGACAAAAGCATCTGAATATCAGATTCTTGTACATTTTTGAAAAGTGGTATTTCGCTAAGTTTTATTTCCACAATTTTTTTCTTCAAATGTAACAATTGTGACAATTCAAGAGAAGCATTGCACTTAGATTTGTAAAGGAATTGAAAATGAAAAGTATGCTGCGCGAAATAGTAAAAATTAATGAGGAATTGTGTAATGGTTGTGGAATTTGCATTCCAAATTGCCACGAAGGTGCTTTGCAAGTCATCGATGGTAAAGCCCGATTAGTAAGTGAACTTATGTGCGACGGACTTGGTGCCTGTATAGGGCATTGTCCCGAAGGCGCAATCTCTATTGAAAAGCGCGAAGCTGTCCCATATAACGAAATTGAAGTGTTAAAAGAAATGGTGGAAAAAGGCAAAAACACTGTAATTGCCCATTTAAAGCATCTAAAAGAGCACAACGAAACCGGATTTCTTAGCGATGGAATTAATTTTTTGGAAGAAAACCGAGACGAACTCGACTTCGATATGGACGAGGTTCTAGATGAGATACTTGATAATAAGCCAGTAACGGGATCGGCATGTACAAGTGGTGGTTGTCCTGGGTCTAAAACAGTTTCATTTTCTCCTAAAAAAATCATGGTAAGTCCTTTATCAAACGATCAACCATCACAATTAACCCATTGGCCGGTTCAGCTTCATTTGATTAATCCAATGGCAGCAAATTTTCAAAATGCTGACTTGTTGATTGCAGCTGACTGCACCGCTTTCTCGGTAGAAAATTTCCACAGTAAATGGCTTGTAAACAAAAGCTTGATTATTGCATGCCCAAAACTTGATCATGGGACTGAGAGTTATATAAATAAAATTGCCATGCTGATAGAAAAAGCAAAAGTAAATACAATAACTGTGATGATGATGGAAGTGCCCTGCTGTGGTGGGTTGCTTAGGCTTGTTGAAGAGGCTCGACAAATGTGTTCGCGACGAGTTCCGGTTAAAGCAATTGTCATGTCGATTCGCGGAGAATTACTTAGTGAAGAATGGGTTTAAAAATTAACACTAAATACAACAACATTTAGTTCGGGAGTAAGTGGGGATCTAAGCAGAAAGTGGCAGGTTTAAAGAAATTTGACCTGCCCTTTTAATAATTATAATTTACTAATCTCTTTTGAAAAATACTCTTTCAAAAGCACCGCTTTAGATTTCCCAATTAGATTTTCAACTTCAACAAAATCTGCCGTTCTAATGTTTTCAATTGATTTGTACTGACGCAATAAAAGTTCTTTTGTCTTCTCTCCTACTCCTTTTATTTGGTCAAGTTCTGAAACGATCATTGCCTTCGATCTTTTATCTCTATGATGAGTAATTCCAAAACGATGGGCTTCGTCGCGCATTTGCTGAATAAGTTTTAATGTTTCAGAAGTTTTATCGATATATAACGGTACAGGATCTCCAGGGTAATAAATTTCTTCGAGCCGTTTAGCTATGCCTATAATAGGTAACTTCCCTCTAAGTCCCAGTTTCTCTAACGCATTCATCGCTGAACCCAATTGTCCTTTTCCACCATCAACTATAATAAGATTTGGCAAATGTTGATTTTCGTCAAGCAGGCGACGGTAACGGCGGAATACAATTTCTTCCATCGAAGCAAAATCGTTTGGCCCGTCAACTGTTTTAATATTAAAATGTCGATATTCCTTTTTTGCTGGTTTTGCATTTTTAAAAACAACACATGATGCTACAGGATTAGTTCCTTGTAAATTGCTATTATCGAAACATTCGATGTGGAAAGGAAGTTCTTTTAAGCCTAAATCCTTTTGAGCTGTTTTAAGGATCCGTTCGGATGGCTTTTCATTTTTTAGTAATGAGTTATTTTTTTTCGTTTCAAGCACATAATATTTCACGTTTTTCTCCGACAATTCGAGCAACATTTTTTTATCTCCTCGTTGCGGTATGGTGAACTTTATCCCTTCAAGTTGAAAAGAAGGTTTAAATGGAACGATGAATTCTGTTGCATTACTGAAGATTCGCTGCCGTATTTCAGTTATACCAAAAAGTAAAATGTCTTCATCATTTTCCTCTACTTTTTCTTTAATTTCGAGAGTAAAAGAATGAATTACACTTCCTCTAACAACTTTTAAAAAATTGATATAAATGGTTTGATCGTCGCGTAAAAAAGAATAAACATCTACATTTTGAATTGTCGGACTTACCACAGTTGACTTTGCCTGATAGTTTTGCAATATTTCAAGACGTAATTTTATCTGCTGTGCCTCTTCAAAGTTTAACTCCTCTGAATATTTTTTCATGGCTGTTTTCAACCCTGAAATTACCGAACCAATATTCCCTTTAAGAATGCTTTTTATTTCTTCAATAGATTTATTATACGACTCTTCATTTTGATAATTTTCACAAGGCCCAAGACAATTGCCAATATGATACTGTAAACAGACTTTAAATTTTCCACGTGAAACATTGGCTTCTGATAGCTGTAAGTTACAGTTTCTCAACTTATAAGACTGCCGAAACAACTCTAACAAAGTTCTAACCAACATTACTGATGTGAATGGACCAAAATATAAAGAGCCATCTCTTTCAATACGTCTTGTTTGAAAAACGCGTGGAAAAGATTCGTTCTTTATACAAATCCAAGGATACGTTTTATCATCTTTAAGCATGATATTGTACCTTGGCTTATACTTTTTGATTAGATTATTTTCAAGGATTAATGCATCTTGTTCTGTTTCTACAACGATAGTTTTAATATCAATAATATTACGAACAAGAATTGCAGTTTTCCTATTATCATGAGTTTTTGTAAAATATGAAGAAACTCGTTTTTTTAAGTCTTTAGCTTTACCAATATAAATAATCGTCCCATCTTTATCAAAATATTGATAAATTCCTGGTTCGTGCGGTAAGGCAGAAACTAAATTTTTGAGATGAGAGTTATAATGCATAACTACATTAAAAGCTCGGTAAAACTAAAAGAATCAACATCAAATAAGCCACGATCACCAATTTTAAGTTTAGGTATTACTAAAAGCGACATAAAAGCTAGAGTCATAAAAGGAGATTTTAATGTACAACCAACAGATTTAACTTCATCCGTTAATAATTTATACTGAGCTGAGACAATATCACAAGACTCATTGCTCATTAAACCTCCGATAGGTAAGGGTAATAAATTTATTGTATTACCATTAAAAAAAGCTAATCCACCCAGAGACTGCTGCAAGGCATTAATTACACTTAAAATTGAAAAATCATCAGTTCCTACAACAATTATATTATGAGAATCGTGAGCAACAGTAGAACCAAACGCTCCTTTTCTAATTCCAAATCCTTTAATAAAACCAATAGAAGGTTTATCTTTTGTATATCTGTTTAAAACAACAATTTTAAGAATATCATTTTCTATGTCGGAAAATATATATTGCTGTGTAATATCAATAGGCAATATAAGCTTATTTGTAAGTAAAGAATTAGGAATTATCTCAATAACATTCAATAAAGAATGCTTGTCATTTAAAACCTTCAAATCATTTAAAGTAAGCTTATTCGAAAAAAATTTATTAACAGGCAATATTTTTTCATCAATAGAGATAACAGTATTTCCGTTATAAACACATTCACCATTGATATAGGTTTCTAAAACAGTAAAATTTTCAAGACAGTCGACTACAATAAAATCAGCAAATGAACCAATATTTAGAATTCCAACTGGTAGATTGTAATGAAAAACAGGATTAAAAGTAGCTGCTTTTAATAACTTCTTTAGTGGAAAATCTCGTTGTAAAGCATCTTTTATCATCTCGTCGATATACCCATTTTGTAAATCATCAGGATGACAATCGTCGGTACATAGCATAACATCATCTTCGTTTGAAGAAATAAGATCCATCAAATTGAGAAAATCATTTGAGGCACTTGACCTTCGAAGTAGGATTTTCATTCCCAACTCAATTTTTTCTTTTGATTCTTCTATTGAAGTACATTCATGATCTGTTGAAATGCCAAAAGAAACATATTCTTTCAATAAATCGGCTTGTAAGCCCGGAGCATGACCATCAATGATTTTATAAAAATCTCTTGCAATTTGAATTTTGTCGAGAACATCTTTTTCATGTGCAATAACTCCCGGAAAATTCATCACTTCTGATAAATGCCAGCAAGTATTTTTTTTGAAAAGAATAGAGATCTCATTTGAAGATAAAGTAGACCCAGAAGTTTCAAAAGAAGTAGCTGGAACGCAACTTGGAGCACCAAAAAAAATTTTCATCGGCGATAATGATGCACTCTTCACCATATACTCAACACCAGAAAGACCACAAACATTAGCAATTTCATGCGGATCGGCAATAGCTGCGACAACACCATGTCGTAAAGCTTCGTTCGCATAGTTCACCGGCGACATCATTGAACTTTCAATATGAACATGCGAATCGATTAATCCAGGTAAAATAAAATTGTCTCCAACTACATTTTCATCAAAATAAATCGAAATAATTTTTTCAGAAAAGGTTATGGAACCTTTTCTGAAATGGCCAAATTGATGGTCGTAAATATTTCCACAAATTTTTATAATCATGTTCCACGTGAAACTATCGTCCCAACATTACTAAAAGTATACTAATATCAGATGGAGAAACACCAGGAATTCTGCTTGCCTGTCCAATAGTTTTTGGCTGTATTGAATTAAGTTTCATTCGTGCTTCAGTCGAAAGAGTATTTATCGACAAATAATCAAAACGATCTTCTATTACAATATCATCCAATCTTTTAAATTTATCAGCAATTAACTTTTCTCGTTCAATATAACCAGAATATTTGATTAGAATTTCAGCGGAATGTAAAATCTCTTCCTTACGTTGTCCAAAAGAAGCAACAAATTCTTTCAATTCATTAACCTCATCAATTAATTCATTTAAGCCAACTTGAGGTCGTAAAATAATATCAATTAATTTGACACCTTGTTTTAAAATAGCAGAATCTTTTGAAATAAGAAAATCATTAATTTGATCTGGTTTAACGCTAAAATTTTTTACAAAATCTATTAATTTGTTTCGCTTTGTAATCTTTTCATTCAATAAATCAACCCTTTGTTGTGAAGCTAAACCAATATCAAAACCTTTCTGCGTTAATCGTTCATCAGCATTGTCTTGACGTAACAAAATTCTATATTCAGCTCTGGAAGTAAACATTCTATATGGTTCATCAACACCTTTAGTAACCAAATCGTCGATTAAAACCCCAATATAAGCTTCATCTCTGGCTAAAGTAAAATCTTCTTTGCCTAAACATTTATTGTGAGCATTAATGCCAGCAATTAAACCTTGAGCTCCTGCTTCTTCATACCCAGTAGTGCCATTAATTTGTCCTGCAAAAAATAAGTTTTCAATAAGCTTTGTCTCAAGAGTATGTTTTAATTGGGTTGGATCGAAATAGTCATATTCGATAGCATAACCAGGCCTAAAAATTTTAACATTTTCAAAACCTTCGACACTCCTCAATCCTTCTAATTGAACTTCCCAGGGTAAAGAAGATGAAAAGCCGTTAAGATAAAATTCTATAGTGTTTTCTCCTTCTGGTTCTAAAAATAATTGATGTTTATCTTTATCGGCAAAAGTTTTCAATTTAGTCTCAATACTTGGACAATATCTTGGCCCTACGCTCTGAATGGTTCCATCGAACATTGGAGACTCATCAAAGCCTTTTTCAAGAATTTTATGAGTGTTGAGATTCGTATAAGTAATATAACAGGTCAAGCGTTTTAGTTTTGACGAAATCTCAGGAAGAAAAGAAAATTTATAAAAATCATTGTCTCCTTCTTGCTCAGTTAACTTACTGAAATCAACGCTTCTACCATCAATTCTAACAGGGGTACCTGTTTTCATTCGTCCAACAGTAAAACCTATATTATGAAGTTGATCACTAATAAACTTGGATTCGGGCTCAGAAATTCTACCTCCATGAAATTTATTTTGGCCAACATGCATTAGACCATTTAAAAAAGTACCATTTGTTAAAATTACTGTTTTTGAATAAAAATGGACTCCTAGATCTGAAATTACACCAGTGACTCTATTTTCATCAAACATAAGTTGCGTAACAATACCTTGCCATAAATCTACATTCAAATTCTGTTCGAGATACTGTCTCCAAACTTTTGTAAAAACCATTCGGTCACATTGTGCCCTAGGGCTCCACATGGCTGGACCTTTCGAACGGTTTAACATTCTGAATTGAATTGTTGATTCATCAGTGACAATACCAGCATATCCTCCTAAGGCATCAATTTCGCGTAAAATCTGACCTTTAGCTATGCCACCCATAGCTGGATTACATGACATTTGTGCTATCTTAGTCATATCCATGGTTATAAGTAAAACCTTTGAACCCATAGTAGCTGCTGTCATTGCTGCTTCACACCCTGCATGTCCTGCACCTACAACAATTACATCATACGAAAACTTCATTCTAATAATTTTAAAAAAATAGATAAGTAACTGAAATCAATTACTGAAAAGAAAAAAATAAATCTAATGAAAGTTGTTCTTGTTCTCTCATTTTTAAAACATCCTCATCATTTTTATCATCAAAACCAATTAGATGAAGAATACCATGAATTATCACACGTAAAAATTCATAATCAACAGGTACATTATATTCAACAGCATTACGAGAGACAGTATCAATACTTATAAATAAATCGCCAGAGATAACTTTTGTATCGTTGTAATTAAAAGTGATAATATCAGTTAAATATTTGTGATTCAAATATTTAATATTATAATCCAACAAAAAGCTGTCTGAACAAAAAACTACTGAAACATCTCCTAACCGGAAATTATGTAGTTCAACAACTAATTTAACCCACTTCTTTATTTTTCTATAATCAAGTTGTGGTCTTTTACACTCTTGCTCAAAAAAACTAATCACAATGCTTATTAAAAATTAATTTAACGATTCTTCCATTATTCATGACCTCGAAACTATCTGTATATGTTTTCATTAAAAAAAGTCCCCTACCCGATTCCTTTCTAATATTTTCAGTAATTATGGGATCTGGAACTTTAGTAATATCAAATCCTGAACCTTCGTCTTCAATGATAAATTCATAAGAACTACTCGATTGAAAAAAATAAACATTTACAAATTTAGTTGAATCAAATTGATTACCATGCTGCATAGCGTTGTTAATAGCCTCACTTAAAGTTAAATATATATTAAAATGCATACGCTTATCAATTCCATACTCGCTAAATATAGACTGCAAAAAATTATCAACCTCATAGAGATTATTTTTCGAGGATGCTATGCTGATTAACTTTTCCATTAATACTATCAAGCGTAAACATATATTTTTGAAATTTAGACTGATAAAAAGTATTTAAAATTAATTTATTTTTTAACAATTTCTCTTCATAGTTAATTTGAAAACGTTCATCATCTAACTCTGAATTAGGTTTATTAAGGAATTGTTCCTTTGCACTGTCCGATTTTCTTTTTTCTTCTAAATCTCTTTCATTTTCAGCCTTTTCTGCCTCCAGCAATCGCGTCATAATTTGTTTCTGACGTTCAATAGTTGAATTAGAAATATTATTTCTCAAAATATCTTCTCTTACTTTATCCAAAAGCTGATCGGCTTGTTTTAAAGTTTCATAAGCATTGCTCCCAACCTGACCTTGATTCATCATTTGCTGAAGCATATTATGCATAGCTTCTTGCTGAGAAATTGCCTTACCTAATTCATTCTGCATTGCTTTACCTTGGTCACCTTGTTTCATCATTTGCATTATTTTCTCTAGCTGCTGTTGCAAACTCTTTTGCATACTTTGCATAGATGACTTCATACTATTAGGATTAGGATTATTCCCAGGTTTATTACAATTTTTATTACCAGGCTGAGAATTAGCCTGTTGCTCCTGTAATTTTTTTATAACTTCTGAAAGAAATAACGACAAATTATTAACTGAAGTAAGTACTTTCTGTTGATTTACATTTATTTGGGAAATTGCATTATCCTCAAAATCATTTTCAATGCCTGCAAAATAAGTTCTTACTGCAAATAATTCCTTATTTATTTGAGAATTAATAGATGGTTCTCTTTTGGATAATGAGTACAATGAATCGTTGATAATAGTAAAATCATTAACTAATTTTTTCTGTTCAACAAGTGCTAACACATTAAAATTTCGCTTATTTGTTGAAGAAATTAACTTTTCCTGATTAAAACTAAATGTCACCAAGTTGTCAAGAATTTGAATCAAATCTTGAAGATTCTCCATGTTTTGCTCAGCAAAATTTTCTTCAATCATCTGATCTATCATAAACTTTAAATTATCAAGATTCTCTTTATTCTTTTTAAGAGACTCCTGACTTTTTTTCTTATTTTCTTTTCGAATATTCTCATTTGATTTAGAAAACTCATTATTTATCTCATTTTTCTCATTAGATAAATCGTATAAGTTAACTGGTTCTTCTAACTCGTTATTAATCTTATTAATATCGTTATATTCCTTCATTAATTGATCAAAATCTTTCTGTTGTTTTTCTTGATCAGAAGCCAATTTATTGGTATCAAACTTTTTATCAGCTTCGCTTAAATTAGAATCTTGTTTCTTTATTAAATTATCTATATTCTTTGAAAACTGATCAAGTTGCTGTTCAACTTTCATTCTTTTCAACAATTCCAGATTTCTATCCAATTGCTTTGATAATTCATCAACCGATAGATCAAGTTTTTCTTTTGAGTTATTAAGTTGGTCTTTATTAAACTCTTGCATCATTTTATTGAAATCTTCAAGCAACTTTTTCATTTCATCAGAAAAAACATCTTCGAGTAAATCATTGATTTGCTGTTGTTTTTCGATTAAACGCTGATCTTGTTCAGTAAATGACTTCATGTAATTATTCATTTCATCATTTTTTTCAATCAGGTTTTTCAATTCTTCTTCCAAATTGCCTTTAATTGAAGATATATTTTTTTGAATTTCCTTTCTCTCCCACTCTGTCAAATCACTATTGAGCATTTTTTTCTTAACCTCGTTAAGGTTATTTTTCAACTGATCAGTAAAATTCATACTATTTTGAAAAATATTCTCAATTTGGTCAAACATTTTATCTTGGAAATCAGCAATTTCATTAGCTTCAGGAAAACTAAAATAAAAAGTTTCGCTTACAGCAGACTTAGGTCCTTTAACTTCATCATTATCATATATTTCAAAAAAATATGATAAATCTTTAGTGATTGATTTATATAAATTAAAATCAAAAGCATAAAAGAATTCCTGAGTAGAAACATTTGGTAATATATTTAGAATGAAGGTAGAATCAATTTTATCGCCAATCTTGATTTGAAATAATAATTTACTAAAACCGTAATCATCGGTTACATTACCGCGAAAATAAATTCGTGTAAAATCTATAGAATCGTTCAATTTAACAACACCAATAGAAGGAAATTGATCTTCAATAACTTGAAAATTGATTTTTAAATAATCTGGAATAAAGAAATTTGAATTTTTCAAATTAACATTTATATATTGATTATCAATTATTTGCTTTTTATAAATAAATATATTTTTTTTCGAATTATCTAATGAAAATTTAGAAGAGCCATCACTCAAAATTACAGAATCAGTATTCAATGTTGAAAAATCAACAGTAGCAACAGTTCCTGCAGGAACAGTAAATTCGGTTACATTGTCTATTTTTTCATTCTTTTGAAGAGTATATCCAGGCTTAGTTAGTTGAACAGAAAAATTTGTCAAAATAGGTTTATCATGAACAATTAACTGATAAATACTTGAATTATAATTATTTATTGAAATCTGAAAAAACAAATCATTATTGACATTATTGAATTTATAAGAATAAAAGTTTGTAGAATCTTTTTTCATTAAAAAAGATTTTCCGGAAATAATCAAATTGACATCTGAATATTCTTTATAACCACCAATAGATACATGTAATGTAAAATCTTCTCCTTTTCCTACCGATAAATCTTCATTTAAAATAGTAAGCTTATATGGCAATGGTTTCTCAAAAGTTGTTTGATACTTAATAAGTCGATATGATGTATCATTAAAAGCCCTTGGATTAACTAGATAAAAGAGAAATGAAAGAACAAAAGCACCAAAAACCAAGTACAAAAATTTAAAGCTTCTTTTAAAAGAAATAGCTTTGTTAAAATCAAAGATTTTTATATCTGTAATTTTCTGGTTTATACTGGCAACAATCAACTCTTTTGAATAAACATCATCTGTATCAGAAGATGAAAGTTCAAGAATATTGATCAATTTATCTTTAACATCTGGAAAAGATTGAGTAATAAGTTGATTTATTTTTCCTTTTGACAATCCTTTCAAAACATTACAATACTTCAAAAAAGGTAAAAAAATAAGAAAAATAAATGAAATTATACTGAAAACAAAGAAGCTTGTAACTATATAAAACTTAGTATTAATACTAAAGTATAGAAAGTATTCTAGCCCCAAGAAAACTAACCAAAAAACAAAAGAAACAAGAATAAAAAGCATTAGACCAGTAATAATCTGATTCAAAAAGTACTTTTTAGAAAACTTATTTAACTTATATAGAATAATATCTAATTCTGATTTCATAGCTTTACATTAACATACAATAATAAAAGAAACATCATAAAAAAATGTACGTTCATCAAATAAATAAAATTGTTTCTAACCTGTTAATAAAATGGTAAAACATACTTACTATTTTTGAACAAATAAATTTTAGAAAATAAATTTAATTTGTAAGAGAAACTTTTTAACTTATTTCAAAAAACAAAATGCAAAGAATACTTATAAAAATATGAAGTCAAAATTAACAGCTAATTGAATTAAAAAAATAAATTTAAAAATATTAACAGTTGTTGATTAAAAAATATAAGATATTAGCTATCAAAAAAATAAAAAAAAAGAATTTTGTTAATATAAGTTTGAAGAAAATGGGGATAAAATTTAAAAATAAGTTATCAACAGAATCAACAAGCTAAATACATCAAAATTTTAAATTAATTTTTAACTTTAAAAAGTATATATTTGCAAAGGCTCATTGTTAATAAGAGAGAGGAAGATTTATAAGCTATGAAAGAAAGTTTATCAATATTGTTAGTTGAGGATAATATTTTAAATCAACGTATTACAACTTTTAGTTTGAAAAAATTCAACCATGAAGTTGATATTGCGAATAATGGACTTGAAGCTGTTAACAAGTACAGGGAAAAGGACTATGATGTTATCCTAATGGATATAATGATGCCTGTAATGGATGGTTTAGAGGCAACTTTCCAAATAAGGAAGTATGAAAACGAGATGCCTACAAAAAAACATACCCCTGTTATAGCTATCACAGCCAATACTTTAGATAACGACAGAGACAAATGTTTAGCTACAGGTATGGATGAATATATGGCTAAGCCATTTGATATGAACAGGCTTAATGAGATTTTTAAAGAACTG
>Ga0123334_1000463_pt1 | contig 55402 bp, 45 predicted proteins | sample BiotimSIPDNA_FD_89706 | JGI IMG/M metagenome (GOLD analysis project Ga0123334, IMG submission 89706) | Anaerobic biogas reactor microbial communites from Washington, USA - Biogas_R1 time_0 SIP DNA | ecosystem: Engineered > Bioreactor > Anaerobic > Unclassified | place: Washington, USA...
GCCGCTGCGCCGAATGTTTCTCCACAGCCTTGAGACGACTCTATTCACCTCGCGACGAAGGATTCCCATGCGCAACCACGTTTTTCTTCTTGGGCTTATTCTGCTCTGCCTGTCCTTGCCAGCACAAGATGCCGGCCTTCCGGATGAGCCATGGTTTGACCACGTCACCACGCCCAGCGTTGTCCCCGTGTCCAAAATACAGGACTTCTGCCTTGAAGCCCATCGCCTTCTGGCGGCCAAGGCCTCGGCTGCCACGCTGGGTCAGCTTGCCCCTGTCGACCAAACGCCGCGCGTGCTCTTCCTGAGCATCGGCGGCGAGGAATGGCCGGCCCGTACCTACTTCGGCGCCGGCTTCTCCTTCCGCGCTGCCTGGGAAAGCCTCGTCGACATCATGCTGGCCAATGAGCCACTGTACGGCGAAAAGACCGCTGCCCAGGCCAAAGGCATGATTGAAACAGCCATCAAGGAAAAGCGGCCCGTTCCGGCAGCCCTGACCGCCCGCCAGCAGAATCCACTGGCCTGGAAATGGCTGCGGCTTGACATCGTCCAAGCAGCCCTGCCAATCGCGAATTTTTCCGTGGAGCATTCCCGGCTTGCCCTGACCAGCCTCGTCGGCCTGGCCTTCGTCCCTCAGCTTGGTTTTGCCTTCACCCCGGAGCAGCTGACCGGCCGCTGCCTGCTGGAGTCGACCCGCCATTTGGACAAACAGCAGGTCGGCAACTTGATTTCCGAAACCTTCAATTGGAATGCCTTGAAAGCCTGGCAGCAGATCAGCGGCATTGATTCAGGCCACCGAGTCTGCCTTTTCGAAACCGACAGTTACTATTGCGATGGCAAAAGCGTCGTGCGACTGTTCCGGGGGCATCCCATCGCCAAGACGATGACCGCAGCGGATTGCCTGGAAGCCGCCGCCAGCGCCGGCGCTAAAATCGCCGCTGCATTGCATCCGCGAACTGGCGTCATGCAAGCGCCTTTCCCAGAATGGGTGAGCAGCGCCGCCCAGGACGCCGAAGCCCTGGACGCGCAGGCGGAAATTGCATTCGCCCTGGCCCGCCTGGCGCACGTGGCCAACAACCCACAAATGGCCGCAGCCGCCAAGCTGGCCATGCAGCCCGTGCTGGCGGCCGGACTGCGCTTCGGCCCCCAAAGAGCCTACGGCGCCATCGTGGAAGCCGAAGAATTACCCCCTGAAAGCCCCCTGGCGCCCCGTCGCGTCGCTCACCTGCGCACCAATGCCATGGCCTGCCTGGCGCTGGCTGAACTAGAGCAGGCGACCGGCGACCGACGCCAGCGAGGAACGCTCATCGCCCTGGCTGACCAGTTGAAACGCCAGGCTCTGCCCGGCGGAGGATTCATCTTCACGGTCATGCCGCAATCAGGACAGCTGGTCGACAGCAGCAGCCTCAGCCTGCATGGCAAGGCCGAAGCAGAAGCCTTGGCGACCCTGGCCCTGCTGCGGGCAGGCACCCTGGCCACCAGGAGCGACTTGCTGAACCTTGCTGACCAGAACTTAGAGTATCTGCTGGCACGGGTCAGCAAAATGCCCTTGGAAAGCCTCCCTAATACGCCCTGGTTAGTCGAGGTGCTGAGCCTGCACGTTCTCCGTAACCAGGAATTCGCCAGCCAGATGGACCGTCTGGGCTTCGCCGCCAGCGTCGATGTCGAGACAAAGCCGCTGTATCCGGACATGTATGGCTCTGTGCGACTCTGGCCCAGCGCTACTGTCTCTGCTGAGCGCGCCTGGCTGCTGGCCAGTCTGTCGAAATGGTTCCGCACCGGCGGCGAGACCAAGAAGGCCTCTGATTTCATGGCAGCAGCAGCGCCGCCGCTAGTCTTCCAGATGCAGGCCCGCATGGTTCCAGCCAGCTGTTCCGGACTGCCGCGGCCAGGACACTACGTCGATTTTTTCCGCGACCATCTTGAAGACTTTGGCTTTGACCTCTCCGGCCAGGCGACCCAGATCATCAGCCTGACCACCCTATTCCAGGAACTCCAGGACGGCTATGACGGCGCCTTCCCTGGCCTTGACAAGGTCACGGAGCAGCTGGCCGCCGCCCAGGAAAGCCTTGGCAAGCATCCGCTGGTTCTCTCCCCGGAACTGGTTCGCACCCAAGTCGACGCCACCCGCGTTTCCCGCGATTTGACTGGCGACATCACCGGCGGCGCCACCAAAACCGTCATCAAGACCCCAAAGCCTGCTAAGTCGCGCTCTGGCGGCGTCATGCCCAAAAAGCGCCGTCAATAAGCGCCGCCGGCTCACGGGGTCAGCCTTGGCAGCACGTCTAAGACTTCCCTAGGACCGAGTTCAAAGAGGATGAAGCCGGGTGCCTGTGCCTGCCGGGCAACGGCGATCTGCCGAGCCAACTCCTCGGCGGATAGCCGCTGCGATGACGCCCCGATTCCGGGGACCAGCCGATTGACGCCGCCAAGCTGCTGGCTCTGACGCTGTAAGTCGCCGGCAAAAAGGGCGCTGGACGGGCGGTAGTTCATCGGACAAACAAAGTCAATGATGCCATTCCGGCACCATGGAACCCAGTCCTGCCCAACAGCCGTGCGGGCGTTCTGCCAATCAGGGTACACGGCCGCAGACACCGCGATGCCGGGACGGGCCGCGCGCACTGCCGACGCGGTCTCCGCTGTCAACGAGGAAATCTGCTGACGCCGAAATTGCTCCCAGCGCAGCCGGTCCGGCCCGGGACGCAGCACGGCGTCCGGCCAGGCGCTGAGCAAATGTCCGTCAGCGGCAAAGGCTTTTCGGCAATTCGGGCAGAAGCAGGAATCTGATTGCGGAAAGCGGATAAGGTCGAGATGGACGCCGTCCAACGCATAGAGCCTGGCTATTTCTGCGGTCATGCGCGTCACTAGGGCGCGGTTTTCCGGATGACTTGGGCACAGCCATCCCAGCGGCTCCTGTCGGGCATTGACTTGCAGTCGGCCTTGCTGTCGCCAGGTTCTGAGCTGGATTGCCGGTGCGTCCTCCACTCCCAGGCATGACACCCAGGCGTGCAGCTGGATGCCATAGCGTCGGCAAGCTGTCAGGCACGGCGCTACCCAGTCCGTCCCGCCGGATGGCACCAGGCGGCTGGGATAGGTGGCAACAGCCGGCGACAGGAAATTCGGGAAGATGGCGTTGATGCCGGATTGGGCGAGAATGGACACGGTTTCCTCCCAGGATTTCCCTGGCAGACCCTGCGGTCGCCGCATCCACCCGGCCCGGAATTCCCCGGGGCGTGCGGCAGTGGCTGGAGTCTCCGCGCCCAGTAGGATTTCCTGGCAGTTGCGGGCGTCATCGCCGACAGCCGTGAAATTGGCGCTGGCCAGCGCCTGTCTCGCCCTGGCCAGCGCCAAGGCGGCGGCATGCGGGCGTTGACTGGCCGGGGCAAAGGCATACGCGATTTCGGCCCGTCGCAGCAATGCGGCTGCGCCCTGGCGGTCGGCTTCAGGCACAATACGGTCAGCCAGGGCAGCCATGACGCGACTTCCGGCTCTCGGATCCTGGTGCAAGTAAACGTGCGTCATCCAAAAGCCCTGGGCTGACTCCACGATGGCCGGCCAGCCGGTCGCGGCCCCTGAGCTGTCCAACCACCAGGCGGCCACGGCCAGTGAAGAAGGAAAAGCAGCCGGATTGACGGCGACAAAGGCCGTCGACTGCTGTCGGAAAGGCGCTGCGCCCGGCAGGCGGCCCTGGTCGGGCTGCACAGCTGCCAGGCCTCCCGGCGTCTGCGCCGCTCGGGCGAATTTGCCACTGGGGAAGCCCATCTGCACGGTCAGCGGCGGCGGCAAAGTGTAAAACACTGCGGCTTTACCACCGCGCCTAAGATAGCTGACCACGGTGCTGACTTGCGGCGAGCCGGCCGCCTCCGGCGTTGGAAAAAACAGCATGCGGTATGGCAGCAGCAGGGACAGCGTACTGTCGGCCTCCTCAAACACGGCTGGATATATCCCCTGTTCATACAGCGCTTCGCCGAGATGACGGGCATACGAATAGGACTCGGCGGCAGCCGCCTTGTCGCTGCCGCTGCGCAAAACCGCGATGCTGAGATTGGGCCGCATGAATTCAATTTCAGCGGCATAGATGGCCAGGTTGCCGCTGCCGCCCCGCCACGCTGCCAGTCGCAGCATCGTGCTTAGCTGCCAGGAGCCAGGAGCGCCTTCCGGCATGAAGCGCGTCTTGGGAAGGATGATTTCCTCCCAGCGGCCTGATGCCGACGGCGCGAACTCGGCGGCGTACCAGGTGTTGCCAGCCCGGATGTAGGCATTGTATTGGCTGGCCAGGCCGGGATTGAGGACATACAGTCGCAGCCTGAGAGCCGCCATCTGGGAAAGGTCGAGATGGAGTGGAATGTCCCAGAATGCGCGCGGTGAACCATCCGGCGTAAAGGCGGCCGGGAATTCAAGCCCGGCGACTCGCATCGTGGCCATGCTGGCAGCACCGCTGGGACGACAACTGCCGACAGCACGCGACAAGTCAATCGTCTGCCCCTGGCTGTTCAGGCAGAAAGCTGTCATGGCTGACGCCAGGCAGAGGGCGTAAAACATACGGGCGGCATGCTTGCTCGAAGGATGTCTGGACACGGGTTGTTCCTATTTGATTATAGTTGATGGTGATGAAGAGGAAAGACGGCTGGCTGGCGCAGTTAGGCTTCTTTCGCCTATCCGCCCCGGGCAGCCGTCTGCCGGAGGAGCGGCAGGGCCGTTTCCGCCCAGCGCCGCCAGGTATACTGCCGGGCGTGCGCCTGTCCTTGCTCGCGAAGTTCGCTTTGGCGGGAGGGCGACGCCATCACCTGGCGCATGGCTGTTGCCAAGGCGTCGGCATCACCGACTGGCGCAGATACTCCGGCGCCGCCGGCCGCTTCGGCAACGGCCGGGTGATCGCTATGAATGACCACAGTCCCGGCCGCCATCGCTTCCAGCACCGGCAAGCCAAATCCCTCGCACAACGACGGAAAGACGAAAGCGACGGCATGCTGATAGAGCGCTGGCAGAACCTCTGCCGCGACCGACCCCAGCCAGACCACCTGGTTCGACGGCATCCAATTTCTGATCCGGTCAACGACCGCGCCGCACTTCCAGGCGGCGCGACCGGCAATGACCAGCCGCGCCGCTGGCGTCCCTGGCTGCCGCGCAAAAGCGTCAAGCAGGATGTCAATGCCTTTTTTCGGCTCCAGGTTGCCCACGAAAAGCCAATACGGCTCTCCTTCCGAGAAAGGAAGGAAGGCAGGCCATGAACTCGGCGCCGAAAAGCGCTCGCTGTCAACGCCAAGCGGCGACACCACAATCCGGGCGGAGGGAATGCCCCACAGCGCCCGCAGGCGGTCAGCGCCGTGGTGGGTGGACACCAGGTTGACGGCGGCATTTTTAATGCTGTGCGGCAGCAGCAGGCGTATATGCGCGGCATTGCGCCAAGAACATAGCCGGGGATGGTCTATGGCAATGACATCATGGACATTGAGCAGGTAAGGCACAGGACAGCGCCAAGGCGCGGTGTACGCCCCGGCATGCAGTGCCGAAATCCGACGCTGCCGCAGCAGGCGGGGCAAGCAGAGTTGCTGCCAAGCGATCCGAAGGGTTCTCCCAGCCTTGAACGGCGGACAAGCAAACACCGGCGCCTGCCGTTCCGCCGCCAGGCGGGCAAGGCCGTCGTCCCCGGTGATGATCGCCGCTTCTCCCGGGCGCCATAGTTCCAGCAGCGCAGCGGCCTGCTCCCGCACAGCGTTCTGTACCCCCGTAAAAGGCGGCTGGACTACGGAGGCGTCAAAGGCGATGGCTGGTGATTCACAGGACATGCAATGTTTCCCGTTCCGGCATGAGCGTCATCGTGTCGATGTCTCCTGGGGCTGGCTCGCCGCCCGGCGTCAAGGCAACGCCGGGGACGGCAACGGCGGATTAATCGCCCAGTACTCATACGCTGGCGTCTCGTAGGGATGAGCCTGGAGCAGCGCCTGCAACACAGCGGCCAGGCAGGCTTCCTCGCACACCATTTCAACCCGCAACTCTTCCAGGATTTCCAGGCGATTCAGCTCGCCCTTGGCTGGCCGGCTGCCGGCTAAAGGCCGGAACTGGCCGCAGCCGGAAACCTGCCAGCAGCAATGGTCGTAAGACCCAATCCGGCCGGCGCCAGCCGAGAACATGGCCGCCTTGACGCGCTCCGCATCCTCCGGCGGAACAAAAAATGCAATTTTATACATCCTCTGCGGTTGCCTTTCCTCTGCTCTACCTGGTCAAGCTGCCTCTGTCAAGTCGGCTTTTCACGGGGCAACGGGTTGTTAAGACGTCATACATGAATTATTTTATTAGTTTTATACAAAATTACCAACCATCAACACGAAATAAGATGCTGAGGTCTTGGCATGATACTGCGAATTCAGACTTACGGCCGGGCTGGTCTGCTGGGCAATCCGTCGGACGGATACTATGGCAAGACGATCGCCCTGGCTCTGAAGGCGTTTCCGGTCACGGTGACCATCTATGAAAGTCCGGAAATCCACATCGCCCCGAACGTGGAGGACAACAGCGACTACCCCAGCTTAGAGGCGATGGTCCAGGAAATCGACCGTTTTGGCTACTATGGCGGAATCCGCCTGGTGAAGGCCACCTGCCGGCAATTCTTCAAGCACTGCCAGGAACACGGCATCGCCATTCCGGAGCGCAATTTCACCCTGCGCTACCAGTCTACGGTGCCGCAGCTGGTCGGCTTGGGCGGCTCCAGCGCCATCTGCACAGCGGCCTTCAAAGCCTTGCTCTCCTTCTACGAAATCAAATCCATTCCCCTGGAAATCATGCCGACTTTATGCTGGCAGGCGGAAGACGAACTCGGCATCAACTGCGGCATGCAAGACCGGGTCATCCAAATTTACAACGGCCTGGTCTACATGAATTTCGAAGAAAAATTCTTCACTGCACACCGACACGGCCGCTATGAACGCCTGGACCCTGCCCTGCTGCCGCCGCTGTATTTGGCCTACGACCCCAACCGAGCCGAATTCTCTGGCAACTATCACAAAAAGCTGCGAGTCCTATATGATGCCAAAAAGCAGGACTTATCAGCTGCCATGCGGGAATTCGCTGATATCGCCGAGCAGGGCCGGCAAGCCCTGCTTGACCGCAACCACGCCTTGCTGGCAACCCTGATCAATGCCAATTTTGACCTGCGCTGCCGCGTTTTACCTGTATCGGAGATGAACGCCCGGATGGTTTACCAGGCGCGCAAATCCGGCGCCTCGGCCAAATTCACTGGCAGCGGCGGCGCCATCATCGGCACCTACGATTCCGAGGAAATGTACGACAATCTGCAGCGCGACCTGGAAGAGATCGGCTGCGCCGTGGTGAAAGTCACCGTGGCGACTGATTAAACCAGAACGAAAAGGGCTGCGGCGGCCAAAAACAAGAATATGCCGAGACGACGAACTGCTCGAAGGACTTCATGACTGACTCGACGGAACAAGCAAACCAGACCTTGGCGGCAGGAACGCTGGTCAACGGCTATCGCATTGAGCGGGAGCTTGGCCGCGGCGCCATGTCGGTCGTCTATCTGGCTCAACAGCTTGATCTGCAACGCCCGGTGGCGCTGAAGGTGCTGGCCGCAGACTTGGCGGCGGACAAGGAATACGTGACCCGCTTCTTCAATGAGGCCCGAGCTGCGGCGGCCTTGTCTCACCCGAACATCATCCAAGCCTATGACGCTGGCGTGGCCGAAGGCGACCTCTACTATTTCTGCATGGAATTCGTGGAAGGTGAAACGCTGCTCGAACGCATTGAGCGGGAGGAGCGCCTGCCTTTAGACGAAAGCCTGAAAATTGCCAGGGAAATAGCCGACGCCCTGAACTTCGGATACCAGCGCTACAAATTCACTCATGGCGACATCAAGCCAGACAATATCATGATCAACCTCCAAGGGCAGGCCAAGCTGGCTGACTTCGGTTTGGCCAAGGTCGAAGGACACGACTATGACGGTTCGGAGGTCATGCTGACTCCCCTTTACGCTCCGCCGGAGCTGATCCGGGGCGAGCGCCGTCCTGGCGATTGCCGGGGGGACATCTATGCCTTTGGCGCGACGCTGTATCACATCATCGCCGGGTCGCCGCCGTTTCCGGGAACCCATGCCCATAGCGTCATGGATCGTCATTTGCATGAAAACCCCGAACCGCTGCGCCTGCGTTATCCGAAAGCGCCCCTGGGCCTGTCTGACCTGGTCAGCCGCATGTTAGCCAAGGATCCGGAACGCCGACCACAGGACTGGGAGGAGGTGCTGGCCGGTCTCCGGCAATGCCAGCAATATCTGGCCAACCTGGCTTCCTCCAATGGCGGCGGCCACGTCAAAAAGCCTTTCCTCATCAAGCCGAGCGCAGCAGCCGAGGGTTCAGCCGCCATTCCACCCCGGCCGATTTCCCTGGCCGGCAGCGTCGGCAAAATGCGGTCTTTGACCTGGATGCTGATTCTGATCGGCCTGGTCTGCTGCCTGGCTTTGGCCGCCCTGGCGGCAGTCATAACCAAAAACAAGCGGAAAGCAGCGCCGCCCCCGGTGGTGATTCAACTGGTCCCGCCGCCTGAACAGCCTGCGAACGGAACGTTGACAGCAAATGCTGCCCAGCCTGACGACACAGTCGAGTCGGTCGATGACAACGTCCCGACCTACAACGCAACACCGGAAACCGCAGCTGAGCCGCCCCCAAAGCTGCCGACAGCAGACCATCAGGCCGAACCGACCGCACCGCCTGAACCTGCCAACGCCGCTGCATCGGCCGACACGGCCGACGTAACCGACAGACAGCCAGCCACGCCGGCGCCCCCGGCGTTCCAGCTGCGTCCGCCGATGACGGCAATCGCCCTGCCCCGCCATCAACACCAGCGCGACCAGGAAGTCTGGATTGATGCCGCCCAATGCCTGGGCCGCCTGCAGTACGACCTCAGCCAAAACACCCCGGTCGAACCGATGATGCAAGCTGTCCAGGAATGGCTTTCCAGCCACCAACAGGGCAATGAGGCCGTCGTTTTCATGCGCTTCATCCACGATGTCGCCTTGCCCGCCCTAGAGGAATTGAAGGCCAAACTCGTCCAGAACAAGGACACCCTCATTGGCTCTTCCATGCAGACGCGCCGGAAACAGACGGTCGTCATCCACGACATCACCTTTGTCAGCATCGAGGTTGACGCCATGCTTGCTGGCGACCGGGGCAGATACCGTCAGTCTCTGCGTTGGAATCAGGCCAGGCACGAAGGCATTGTCGAAGACTTGTGTCGACTTTTGTACCTGCGTCCTGGTGCTTCTCTGGCCGACTTGCGGCCTCTGCTTGCCTACATGGCTTTCACTGGCCGTCCTCAGGAAATCAGCCGGCTCCTGCAAGCGCATCCAGAGTCCCCGGAACGCCGGCATTGGGAAATGCTTCCCAAAATGGAAGCCTGGGCCGGCAAAACTGAGGCGGATGGGCTCAGGGCCTGGCAACGCCTGCAACAAGCCTGCCTTGATGGCAACCCCACGGCTGCCTATTCCCTGGCGCTCCGGCTGCGCAAGGGCAGCACGACTATCGCTGGCTTATACCGTGAACAGCTCGACGACCTGCTCAATCGCTGTCGGCCTTTTGTTCCCGAGCAGCAAGGCGGCGAGCTGCTTCGCCAGGCGCAGGCGGCTATCCAGATGGATCAATATACCGATGCCTTGGCGCCCCTGCTTCTGGCCCAAGCCCGCTTTGGACTGGCCGACTTTCCCGAGAAAAGCGGTTTGTCCCAGCGGCTGCGCTCGCTCCTGGCGAAGCTGCCAGCCGAGTCCTGGCTAGGCGAAGCGGAGCTTACGCAGATGAGCTTGGTGCCCTTTGTTTTTCAGCGCCGTCCCGCGCCCTGGCCAGCCTGGGCCGCCATCGCCTGCCGGGAAGCAGCGAATAGCGAACGACGCGGCCTCCGCGAAAATCCTGGCCTGGCTCAAATGGCGGAATGGTCACAGCTGGAAATGGGCGAATGGACAGGTCCCCTGGCCAAACTGGAAAAGAAGCAGCTGTCTATCAGCGGCTTAGAGGATCCAATCCAGAGACTGGCGGCCATCTTCGGCGCCGGGCTGCTACAGGAAAGATTCGGCGCCAACTTGCGCCAAGCGGAAAACACCCTTGGCCAGCTGGCGACCGCCGCCAAACAGATTGACAATGCGCGTTCCCTGGAAGCGATGACCCTGCCTGTCCGATACGCCCTGCTCACGCGAGTGAATGGCCGCCGCCAGCCGCAAGACCACGTACTCCAGACGCCCGGCCCGCTCCCAGCTGGCAACGCCAACGCCCTCCGAACATTCCTTCTGCTGACCGTGACTACTTTCCTGGAAGCCGACGACCAAGACGCCATCAAGGCCTTCCGGCAGGCGCTGAAAACCGAAGCGGCGGCTCACGGCGACCAGAATCCCTGGCCGTTCCAGCAGCTGTCCACAGCCTTGCAGAAGCTTGACAAGCCGAGCCAGGAAGTCGATATCATGTCCTCCCCGCCTGGTAGCGAATTGTCCATCGCCTGGCTGCGTTTGCGTCTGGCCAGTTCTGGCCAGGCTCGCCTGTCCAGTTCCAGCGACCAGCCCTTCATGGAGCTGGTCGAAGCGGACGCTGCTGGCTGGCCGCTGGATGGCGGCGAGCTGGTCTATACCTGGCTGCTGCGGCGCTGCGCTGACTTGATTGCCGTCGGCGATCTCGAAGGCGCCTGCCAAAAAGTGGAATGGTGCCTGTCCCTGCCCTACAGCTGCCTATTCCCATATTACGCCCGGCTCCATTTTCTGAAAGCCGGAATCTGCCTTCTGGGCGGCAGTCGAGGCGCCCTGGAAACAGCGGCCGTCTGCGCCCATGCGGCAACCGTCGCCTCTGAAACGGAAAAATGGTTTCTCGCCGCCATCGCCAAGCGGGACGCTCCTGACGCTGCCTTGGCTCGCTTGTCGGCAGACCATCCTGCCCAGTACTGGTGTCACTGGCTGGCCGTCTGCCTTGCTGCGGGCGATTTTCCCGGCAGCGTCGACAGCCGGCTCGCCGCCATGGGGCCGCACGCCTTAACCCTGGCGGAAAAGCGCCTTCACAACGCCCTTGGCGCCTTCCTGCACGCCATCAACACCAACACACCGTAGTCCAAGCTCGCCCTCTCCGCCTAATCCGAGGAACATCGACATGTTATGCGACCATTGTCATAAACGTGAAGCCAGCATCTTCATCCGAGAACATGGCCCGAGCGGCCAGCATTCGCTCAACCTCTGCCAAAAATGCGCTATGCGGCAATTCCTGGACGCGCAAAGCGGGCACTTGCACGATTTTCTCGGCAACATCAGCAAATTGCTCTCCCACGTAGATGATTCCGACGCGGAGAAGCTGCTTTTGGCTCTGCAGGGTGCTTCCGGCAAGACGCCGCCCTGTCCGCATTGCAATCGCCGCGAATCCGAGTTGGAAGAAACTTGGGAGCTCGGTTGCGCCGAATGCGCGACGAATTTCCAGGCTTTGATCGACCTCCGCTTGCATGCCCTGGGCAAGGTTTGGCCACCCACTGAAGCCAGGCCTCAGCCCTCCACCCAACTGGCTGTTGACACGAAAAAGGAAATCGCCCGGTTGACTGCGGAACTTCGCCAAGCGGTGCGCCGGGAAGAGTATGAGCGGGCGGCTCTGCTGCGTGACCAGCTGAAGGCTCTGAAGGCGGAAGATAAGGGCTGAACCATGCAAGGCAACTGGCTCAACGAATTTGCGTGTCGCCGCCCGCTCTGGTTGCCTGTCGACGACCTGTCTCCGCGCATGGTCCTCGCCAGCCGGGTCAGCATTTCCCGGAACCTGCGCGGCATGCTGTTCACCCCCTTCGCCGGCCAGGAGAAAACCGCCGAGACCGTCTGCCACATCCTGCATTCGGAAATCTCCCGGCTTCCAGGATGGGACGATGTGACCGAACTAGAGCCGCGCCTGATGCCTCCCGACCATCGGGCTTTTCTGCGCGAACGTGGATTGTTCCGGGACTCCTTCTGCCAAATTGCGCATGACGGACTGGCCATGCTGCGCAAGGACGAACAAGGCTGCTGCTTTTGCAACGACCGCGACCACCTGCGCGTGATGTATTGGTCTAACAGATTGGAGCTGAACAAATTGCAGAATTCATGCCAACAATTTGTCGACGCGCTCGCCAAACGGCTTGATTTTTGCGAAAACGACTATTACGGGTATCTCTGCCGGGATGTGGATTTATGTGGCGCCGGTGTCTTCATGGAGGTGCTGCTGCACTTGCCGGCCCTGGTCCTGGTGGAGGCGAACCGCCGGAAAGTGCTGGCGCAGATCACCGATGCTGTCAAGGAATCCGGCAACTTCCTGGAGGCGCCATCAACTCCTGATCTTGGCGCCGTCTGCATTCTGCGCAGTGGCCACCTTTCCCGCGAAGCCGCCGTCGCCGCGCCAGCCCTGCTGGCCAAGGTGGCGGAACAAGCCTGCGAATGCGAGTTGAATGAACGCCGCCGCCTGGCCCGCTTGAACCCGGTAGATTTGTATGACTTAGTCAGCCGTGCGCGCGGATTGGCTCGCAGTGCCTATAAAATGAGCGAGAGCGAAATGCGCAACTGCCTGTCAGCTATATGGTTGGGCAGAGAATACGGCCTTTTTCGCCAGACTGGAACGAGCAGTGTCCAAGAGCTTTTCGGCAACGCAGGATCAGCAACCATCAGAATGCTCCACCCAGAGGGCATCCAGGGCCAGGAATGGACGGAAGACCTCTGCGCACAACTGCGCATCGATATGCTGCGCCAGAACCTGGACCTTTGACCAGCAGCCCAAAACACACGCCATTACAAGGGCGTCGAGCCTAACTTGCCAGCGCCTGAGCCGTCGGCGACCACCTTGTCAGCTCACCTTGAAAAGGGACACCAGAAGGAACCCCTGATATTGGTGACGGTCAAAGAATAGGGGCGAGAAGCAGAATGCTGAATGCAGAATGCTGAATGCAGAATGCTGAATGCAGAATGCTGAATGCTGAATGCTGAATGCTGAATGCTGAATGCTGAATGCTGAATGCTGAGGCGCATTTATCATTCATCATTCATCATTCATCATTCGTTAAGGGCGAGGGGCATGATGCGAACCGGAGTCCTCGTCCCAAAGGCACTTTTCAGCGCCGCCGTGATTGGCCAAAAGCCGGTTTAGGAATTATATTTATAGGGTTGGGTTTGTCAAGCTGTCTTTGTCATGGCAGGCTTGGCAAATGCAGATGGAGCAGCTGGGAAGCGCGGTGCCAGCCGGGTCGGTTCAACCGGGTGCGGCGCTGAGGGGTTCCCAGAGGAAAATATGGAGGAGAAGCTATGTCGGAACACGATGAAATACTGAAGAAATTCACGCCTCAGGCACAGCAGGTGCTGGCCTTGGCGCGCAAGGAAGCGCGCAACATGGGCAACGAGACCCTGGGAACCGAGCATCTTCTGCTCGGCCTCATCCAGCTTGGACGCGGCGTGGCTGTTGCCATCCTGCGGAAAATGGGCCTCAACCTCGACCTGGTGCGCCGCGAAATCGAACTCAACGGCAAAGGTCCGAGCCAGGACTTGAAAGAAGCCGGCGACATGCCGATATCGCCGCGGGTACGGCGCGTCTACGCACTGGCTGACAAGGAGGCCAGGGCGTTGAACTACAATTTCATCGGCACGGAGCATCTGCTCCTGGCCCTGATGAGCGAGTCGCAATGCCGGGCAGCGAAAATCATGTACGCGCTCGGCGTCGACGTCGAGCAGGTTCGCCAGGAAATCATGCGGCAGCTGGATCCGAACTACCTGCCGCCGCCGCCATTGTCGGACGATGGCTCGCCCCCGTCCGACAGCAGGGCAGATTCCCCCGAGGCCCGCCAGGGCGGCGACGATCAGTCCAACTCCCGGGAAACGCCTTCCGCCACTGCGCCCGCTGAGCGGATGCCCGCCCTCAAGACCTTTGGCCGCAATTTGAGCGATCTGGCAGCGGCAGGACGCCTTGACCCCGTCATCGGACGCCTCCAGGAAATCGAACGGGTCATCCAAATCCTGTGCCGTCGCACCAAGAACAATCCGGTTCTGATCGGCGAGGCCGGCGTCGGCAAGACCGCCATTGTAGAAGGCCTGGCTCAGGCCATCCATGACCAGAGAGTGCCGGAACTGCTGCGCAACCGCATCGTCATCGCCCTGGACATGACTTTGCTCGTTGCCGGCACCAAGTACCGCGGTCAATTTGAAGAACGCCTGAAAGCCGTGATGGAGGAAATCCGGCAGTCTGGGCGGGTCATCTTGTTCCTGGACGAGCTGCACATCATCGTCGGCGCAGGCGGCGCTGAAGGTGCCATGGACGCGGCCAACATCCTGAAGCCAGCCCTGTCCCGCGGCGAAATTCAGTGCGTTGGGGCGACTACCCTCAATGAATACCGCAAGAACATTGAAAAAGACACCGCCCTGGAGCGGCGCTTCCAGACCGTCATGGTTCACCCGCCCTCCTCGGCCGACACCGTCGCCATCCTGCGTGGACTGGCGCCCCGCTACGAGGAATTCCATCATGTCAAATACAGCGACGAGGCGCTGACCGGCGCCGTCACCCTGTCAGAACGCTATGTGCCGGCTCGCTATCTGCCTGACAAGGCCATCGACGTGATTGACGAAGCCGGCGCCAGGATACACCTGGCGGAGTCGAGCCGTCCGCAAGCCATCACCGACTTGGAGGACGAGCTGGCCGAAGTCAACCGGCAGAAAGTCGACGCCGTCAAAAATCAGCTTTTTGAGGCGGCTGCAAGCCTGCGCGACCGGGAACAGAGCCTGAAGCGGGAAATCGCCGATGCCCAGGCGGCTTGGAAAAAAGAGCGCGAGCAAGTCGTGCATGTCATCACCGGCGATGAAATCCGCACCGTGGTCGCAAGCATGACTGGCATCCCCCTGGCCCGGATGGAGGAAGGGGAGACAGAACGGCTGCTGAACATGGAAGACGAAATCAGCCGGCAGGTCATCGGCCAGCCAGACGCTATTCGCACCATCAGCCGGGCGCTGCGGCGTTCGCGGGCAGAGCTCAAAGACCCGCGGCGACCGATTGGCTCCTTCATCTTCTTGGGGCCGACCGGCGTCGGCAAGACCTTCCTGGCCAAGGCGCTGGCCGAATTTATGTTCGGCGACCCCGAAGCCCTGATCCGCCTGGACATGTCGGAATACATGGAGAAATTCAATGTCAGCCGGCTGGTCGGCTCTCCGCCCGGCTACGTTGGCTACGATGAAGGCGGCCAACTGACCGAACGGGTGCGGCGACGGCCCTATTCCGTCGTGCTGTTTGATGAAATCGAAAAGGCTCATCCAGACGTCAGCAACATGCTGTTGCAGATTCTTGAGGAAGGACAGCTGACTGACAGCCTGGGAAATCAAGTCAACTTCCGGAACACCATCGTAGTCATGACCTCAAACCTGGGTGCCGAACAGCTCGGAAAGCCCATGTCCCTCGGATTCAGCGCCGGCGGCGAAATCATGTCTGACGACGATTACGCCAAAATGTGCGAGCGCTTGCAGGAAAGCGCCAAAAAGCATTTCCGGCCGGAATTTCTCAACCGGGTTGACGAGATTGTCGTGTTCCGTCAGCTCGGCCCTGACGAGCTGGCCCAGATCATCCACTTGGAGCTTGACAAGATTTCCGAGCGTCTGCGCGCCAAAGGCGGTGTTCTGCGCCTGACCGACGCCGCTGAAAAACTGCTGCTTGAGCGCGGCTACAAGCCTGAGTTCGGCGCCCGTCAGTTGCGTCGTACCGTAGAGCAGATGCTGGAAGACCCCTTGGCTGAAGAATTGCTGCGCCATCCTCCGCCGCCCTCCTTCCTCGCCAAAGCTGACGTGAACGAGGCCGGAGACGCCATCGTCATCGCCATCACCGCCAGCGCTGCGTCATCCACTAAAGCCCAAGATGCGGCGGCATGCAGCGACGACGATGACCAGGTTGATCCTTTGCTGCCGCCCCCAGAACCGAAAGTCTCCCTCACCACGACTACTAGTCCGGCCACCGTCAGAAACAACCGGAAACGCAAAGGCGATTGACAGGACGGCGGCTTGACGGCGAGCCGCCTCCGGAGCGGGTCACGTCTTTGTGCGACGCGATTCCAGCTGCCAGGCCATGAGCCAAGCGCTCACGGCCTGGTGCCGCCCCCCGGGCGCGAAACCGGCTGACAGGATACGATTGCATGGCAACCCAGGCGCAATTCATCATTCAGGGCAGCGACGACGACCAGACCGCAGCGGCGCTCTTCCAGAGACATCGCGCCTGGCAGCCTGCCTGCCTGCCAGCCACCGTTGGCGGCGAAGGCTGCGATTGCGTACTGGAGGGCTGCGCTGGAACGCTGTTCACCCTAGCGGAAGACGGCGCGGGCAAGGTGAAGCTGCTGCCAGCGCCGAAAGCGGAAATCAGCGTCAACGGCACCCCCTGCCCGGCGCATGGCCAGCTTCTCCGCAGCGGGGACAAGGTGGCGGCCAGAACCGCGAAGCTGCATTTCTACACTGTCCGCAAGCAGGCAAAACCTTCGCTGTCCAGCCTGTTCCTGGCGCGCCTGAGCAAAACCCTGGTGGTGCTTTTCGTGTTGGCCCAGCTCTGGGTGCTTTTCATCCTGCCCAGCCAGATTCGCGACAACCGTTTCTGGGAACGCGCCATCGCCAAACAACGAATCAGCAGCCTGCTTGACCAGCTGCGGCGGGACGTCAGCAAGCTGGAAGTGCCCGAAGCCGGTCAAAAGGCGCTGCAAGCAGCCCTATTGGCTGAATTAGATGCCCGAGTGCGTTACCTGCGCCAGCATGAAGACCGCATGAGGCGCTCCCAGCGCCGCGCCATGCAAGAAGACCTGCAAGAAATTCAACGTCTCACCGGGCGGTTGTCAGCCGGACAGATCATGCAGCCCCTGCCGCCCTTGCAAACCGACCAGGCCGTCCAGGCAATTGTCGGCGAACGTCATTGAACCTCAAGACACGACCAGCATCCGGAAGGAGAACATACCGCCATGCCAGGTGGCCAGTTGTCACGCTACGTCCCGCTCTTCAAGCAAGCCCGCGTCGCAGTTCTCGGCGATCTCATGCTCGACCGCTATGTCTGGGGACGTGCGACCAGGATTTCCCAGGAGGCTCCGGTTCCAGTGGTGGCGGTGCAGCGCCAGAGTGCCGTTCCTGGCGGCGCTGCCAACGTCGCCCGCAACTTGCGCACTCTCGGCGCCGCCGTCGATGTCTTTGGCGTCATTGGCGACGACCTGGAAGGCCAGGAACTGCTGCGCCGCCTCGCCGAGGCCGAGGCCGATGTCAGTGGCGTCGAAGTTGATTCCTCCCGCCCAACAACGGTCAAGACGCGCGTCTTGGCGGGAAACCAACAGGTGGTTCGCATCGACTACGAGCAGACCCGCGAGATTGCCTCCGAACTCCGCCGCCGACTCCTCAACAGCCTGGAAAAGCAGCTGCGCTCAGGCGCAGTGCAGGCTCTCATCTTAGAGGACTATGCCAAGGGTCTTTTCGGTCGGCAGTTCATGCGCCAGGCGATTGCGCTGGCGCAATCCTGCCAAGTCATGGTCGCCCTGGACCCGCACCCCTCCAACAATTTCAGGGCCAGCGGCTTATGCCTGATGACCCCGAATCGGGCCGAGGCCTTTGCTTTGGCCAAGGTTCCCTACCAGGGCGGCAGTGGCGACCCGCGTTCCGACCGCGCCTTGCTCCGTGCTGGCCATCGCCTGCGCCAGACCTGGGCACCCGAGCATCTTCTCATAACCCTGGGCGCTGACGGCATGGCGCTGTTTTCAGGGGATGACTCCCTGCCCGCCCACATCCCCACCAAGGCCAAGCAGGTTTTTGATGTCTCCGGCGCTGGCGACACTGTCATGGCGACCATGGTTCTGGCCATGCTGGCCGGCGCCTCGCTGCCAGAAGCGGCGGAAATCGCCAATCACGCGGCCGGCGTCGTCGTCGGCCTGGTCGGCACTGCCGCCATTGACGCTGACACCCTGATCGCGTCTATCGACAGCCCCACCTAACCTGTCTGATGTCGCAGAAATACCGATCCAAGCAAGCAGAAATCACCACACACACATTTTCTAAGAGCAACCAGGAGAAGAAGTCATGACCGAACGGACGATTGCGGTGATACCGGCACGCTACGGCAGCACGCGCTTTCCCGGCAAGCCGCTGGCGCTGATCGGCGGCAAGCCGATGATCCAATGGTGTTATGAATCCGTCCGGAAATGCCCGCTCTTTGCCGAAGTACTGGTGGCTACCGACGATGAGCGAATACGGGCGGCAGTCGCTGATTTCGGCGGCCAGGCCGTGATGACGTCCAGCACGCACCAGACTGGAACCGACCGCATCGCCGAAGCGATCATTGGCCGTGACGCGGACCTGATCGTCAACGTGCAAGGTGACGAGCCGCTGATGTCAGCAGCTGTGCTGACGCAGCTGGTCAACCGCATGCGTGAAACTGGCGCTGAGATGGGGACCGCTGCCGTGCCCTTCTCGAAAACCGACCGCGACCCGGCTGACCCGAACGCCGTCAAGGTGGTGCTTGACCAGCGTGGCTTTGCGCTCTATTTCAGCCGTTCACTCATTCCTTTCCCCCGCTCAGGCGGCACGGCTGTCGAGCCGCTTCTGCATTGGGGGCTGTATGCGTACCGTCGCGACTTCTTGGAACAATTCATCACTTGGGAGCGCGGTGCTTTAGAGGGCTGCGAGATGCTGGAACAGCTCCGCGCCCTGGAACATGGCGCATGCATCTTAGTCATGGTAACGGAAGAAAGCAGCGCCGGAGTCGATGTCCCAGCCGACATCCAGCTGATTGAAAAGCAATTGCGTCAACGCGGCATGCTCGTCGACGGCCGTTGATGACAGCCACAGCGTCACTATACTAAGGAGATGAAAAACATGGGACGTGTCTTTGCCCTAAGCCCGGACATCAACATCGGCCTTGGCCAGGTGCCGGTCATCATCGCCGGGCCTTGCGTCATCGAATCCGACGATATCTGCCGACGAATCGCCGGCGCCGCCCTTGCCGCCTGCCAAAAGCTCGGGCTGCCATACATCTTCAAGTCCTCTTTTGACAAAGCCAACCGCACCAGCATCAAGGGCTTTCGCGGCTTGGGCATGGAGAACGGCCTGCGCACCCTGGCCATGATCAAGCGCGAATTCGGCTGCCCAGTCATCACTGACGTGCATGCCCCCGAACAATGCGCTGCTGTCGCTGAAGTCGTTGACATCTTGCAGATCCCGGCTTTCCTCTGTCGCCAGACTGACCTGCTCCTCGCGGCTGGCTCTACTGGCAAGCCGGTGAACATCAAGAAAGGCCAGTTCCTCGCCCCTGAGGACATGCTTCCCGTGGCCCAGAAAGTGGCTTCCACCGGCAATGAGCGAATCATGCTGACTGAGCGCGGCGCCAGTTTCGGCTACCATAACTTAGTCGTTGACATGCGCGGCCTGGTGATTATGAGCGAGCTGGGCTGGCCAGTCATCTTTGACGCCACCCACGCCGTGCAGATTCCAGGCGGCCTGGGCACCAGCTCCGGCGGCAACCGCGCCTTCGTCGCCCCACTGGCCCGAGCAGCAGCGGCCGTCGGCATCCAGGGACTTTTCTTGGAAACCCACCCCGACCCAGACAACGCCCGCTCTGACGGACCCAATTCCCTGCCCCTGGAAGAACTCCCCAAACTGCTCAAAACTATCAAGGAAATCCATGGACTGGTCAATCAAAGTGCATGATATCAAGGTCGTGGTCATGGATATCGACGGCGTACTGACCGACGGCAGAATCGGCTATGGCCTCGGACATGACCAGGAAATCAAATTTTTCGATGTGCACGACGGTACTGGCATTACCCTGGCTCGTCGAGCTGGCTTGCGAGCCGGCGTTATCAGCGGGCGTTCCAGCCTGGCTAACCAGCGCCGGGCGAGCGAGCTGAAGCTCGACTTCATCTTCGAAGATGTCCACGCCAAGGCCGATGGCCTGCTGCGACTGTGCGCCGACCTCGACGTGACGCCACGCCAATGCCTGTACATCGGCGACGATCTGATTGACATCCCGCCGATGCGATTAGCCGGCATCAGCGCGGCCGTCGGCGATGCCTCGGCCGAAGTCATCAACATGGCCGACTGGGTGGCGACCAGGCCGGGAGGCCGCGGCGCAGTCCGGGAAATCCTGGAGCGGCTGCTTCGTTTGCAGGGTCATTGGGAACAATTGCTGAAACGCTATGTTTAAACGAACAGGGCGTTCGAAAGGCCCAGCCGGCGGGTGCGTCCGCAACAGCCTGCCCTTCCTTCTGGGCGCAACCGTAAAGTCGGTGGAGATTCGATGATGACCGCAATGGCCCGCGCCACATCCATGTCCATTCCAGGCAGCGCCAGCTGGCGACTGGGCGTTGCCGTGTCGCTTCTTTTCTGGCTACTGGCAAGCTTCCCAGCCACCGGGCGGTCCAGAGCGGTATTTGGCAACAGCAACATTTCGGTAAGCGGCTTCCAAACCCGCGGATTGAACGAGGAAGGGGCGGTGGAATGGGAACTATTTGGCCAGCAAGCCACTGTCAAGGGAACAATGACCGAACTGGAGACATTCAAGATTCTCCTGATGCAGCAAGCCGACCGGCAGTTCGAGCTGACTTCCCCGCACTGTCGATACAATCACAACTTGGCCGAAGTCAAAAGCGATGCGCCCGTGTACCTCACCAGCGACGGCATTGCCATCAGCGGCCTCGGCTATGACGTCTTTCTCGACCGCAAAGTCGTGCTGATCCGGTCAACAGTGCATATTGTCCTGAAAGGGCGCAAAAACAGCCTCCGCAGAGCGCTCGCGGGCGGCGAGAAGAAACCGGAACAGGACGCGGCGTCCAAGCCGTCACAGTCCGCTCCGCTGAAAAACCACTCATCTCCGACCAGAAAATGACGCCAACGAATTGCATTGCCATCATGACGGGCTATTATCTCTGCCAGCGGCGACGACAGCATAGCCACCACGCGAAGGACATGACACCCATGCATACGAAACATCTGACCGCCCTCCTGACCGCCACCCTACTCCTGGGCTTGAGCTTAGGCTGGACGACGACGGCCGCCGAACCGGCACCCAGCCAAAAGCCGGCCAATGCAAACGCCAACGCTGAAAAAACAGAAAAGGCGGAAACAACCGCTGCTGACGAGGTTGAGGAAGAAACCGATGAAATGAACATCACGGCCGAGCGGATGGAAATGCAGCTCGAACAGCATCGCATTGAGTTGTCTGGCAATGTCCTCATTGAAGACAGCACCATGAAGCTGACCGCCCAAAAAATGACTGTGTTCCTTGACAATGACAACAAGATGAAGCATATTGAAGCAGAAGGCGGCGTTACGGTTCGGAAACTTGACACGAGCGAGAGCGCTGTCGGCGACCGCGGCTCCTACGACGCCGAGGCCGACGTCATCGTCCTGACCGGGAACTGCACGATTCTGCAAGGCAAGAACGCCATGAAGGGCGACAAGGTGGTCTACGACAGGAAAAACCAGAACATCAGCCTGCATGGCGCCACGGTCACCATCCCCTTGAAAAAAGGGGGCGACAAAAGCGGCAAAGGAGGAATGGGAAGCCTGTTCGGAGGCGGCAAGACTGAAGACAAAAAGCCTTCCGGACAAGATGCCAAGCCAGGTGCCAAGACAACGACGGCACCAGACCAAAAACCCGCAGAAGCACAGAAAGGCGATGGCAAGTAATGGCTGACAAGGGCGATATCCTGCTGCAAGCGAAAGACCTGGTCAAAATCTATCAGAACCGCTGTGTGGTCAACAAAGTCTCCCTGCATGTGAAACCAGGCGAAGTCGTGGGGCTGCTCGGTCCCAACGGCGCCGGTAAAACCACTACTTTCTATATGATTGTCGGCCTGATCAAACCCAACGGCGGGCACATTGAATTTCGTGGTCGGGACGTGTCGAGCCTGGCCATGTTCGAGCGCGCCCGCCTGGGCATGGGTTACTTGGCCCAGGAACCCTCCGTGTTCAGCAAGCTAACGGTTGAGGAAAACATCATGTCCATCCTGGAGGCGCTGGCCATGAGCCGGAAGGAACGCACGGAGCGCCGTGAAGAGCTGCTCAACGAGCTGCAATTAGGTCATCTTCGCAGCCAGAAGGCCTTGACTCTCAGCGGTGGCGAACGACGACGCCTGGAAATCACTAGGGCGCTGGCCACCAACCCCAGCTTCATCATGCTTGACGAGCCGTTTGGCGGCGTTGATCCGATCAGCGTGTTCGAAGTACAGAAAATCGTGGCCAACCTGCGCGACCGCGGCCTGGGAGTCCTGATCACAGACCATAACGTGCGCGAAACCCTGGCCATTGTCGACCGCGCCTACCTGATCTGCAACGGCGAAATCCTTTTCACCGGAGACAGTGCAGCCTTGATCAATGACGAAAAAGCCAGGCAAGTCTACCTGGGGCCGAGCTTTAATCCTTGAAAAGAGAGGAAAGCTCAGAACCGACTCGCCTGTATAACCAAAGGAGGTTCATTATGGAAGTCATCATCAGCGCCAAACAGTATGAAACCAACGAGGCGTTAAAGGCTCAGGCCGAGGAGCTGGCAGCCAAGCTGGCGGAATCCTATAAAAACCAAAAACTCACTTCAATCCGATTTGTATTCTCTGTGGAGCGTAATTGGCAGATTGCCGACGCGCTTCTGAACGCCAAGAATTTGACCCTGCGCGCCACTGCCCGCACCAGCGACATGCGGATTTCCCTGGCCAATGTCATCGACAAGCTGGATAAGCAGATGCGGCGCTACCTGGAACGCATCCAGGACAATTCCATCAAGGCCGACCCGATTGCCAAGCAGAAAATGTGGACCTCGGCTGAACTCCGGGAAGCCGGCGATGACGACGACCTGGAGGCGGGCTACTACGACCGTGCGGAAACAGCCGCCCAGCCCTGAAGAGGCCTCTGTATACCTGGCCTGCCGCTGGCTCTAAAACAGCGGCAGGCTGCTTTCGCTCCTGCCTGCCAGCCCTGGCGCCCACACGCTCCAACCAGCAAAAAAACAGCCATGAACATCGACATTGTCAAGCCGGCGGAGCCGCCGGCGCGTCGGCCGACCTGGGATGAATATTTTCTGAAGCTTGCCATGTTGGCTTCTGAACGGGCGACCTGCCCCCGCATGCATTGCGGCTGCGTCCTGGTGAGAGACCGCTATGTACTCTCAACCGGCTACAACGGCTCCCTGCCCGGCACGCCGCATTGCACTACGCACGGGTGCCTGGTCGTGAACAACCATTGCGTCCGAACGAATCATGCCGAGATCAACGCCATCTGCCAAGCGACCCGGCATGGCATCACCCTGGCCGGCGGAACAGCATACGTCACTAACATGCCCTGCACCCATTGCGCCAAAGCGCTGATCGCAGCCGGCATCGTCCGCGTAGTGATTTTTTCCGACTATCATGATACGTTGGCCGAAAGGTTTTTCCAGGAGGCCGGCGTTGAGCTGGAACGCCATCATATACCGGATTTGACCATTCATTACGATTTGGCCAAATACAGCTCAGCCGTCGCTGCCGCCCGCCGGCCGTGCGCTGACTCGCCGGAGCCGTCGCCACCTGCTGAGCGTTGACGGTGCGCCAGCTGCCTGCGCCGCCTTATCGCCCTGGGCAGGACAGACTCTCATCCCAGCGCGGGAGGTTCTCCGGCCTTGCTGACTACGGCGCCCGCTTGACGACGGCGCTTTTCCCTCCAGGCCAGCTCGCCATCGCCATACTTCTTCCAGCGGCGGTCGCACTGCGCCTGCACCCGGGCGACTTCCGCCTGACGGCGCGATAACGACCAATCCGGCCGCGCTTCGGCGTAGGCTTTAAGAAAATCGGCTGGCAGCGGAGACTGGCCGGAACCGTCCAACAGCATCAGGTTGTAGCAGAATTGGGCGAGATTGCGGCGCTGGCGCTGAAATGGCGGTAAAAACGGCCAGTGGCGCGTGCGGTCGTTGTCCAAAAAATACAAGTGCCCAGCCTGGGTATCGACGCAGGCATTGCGCGGCAGAAAGTCGCCATGCACAAAATGGTCGAGATGAAAGCGGGCGAGTCTTTCTGCTGTGAAAGCCAACAGCTCTTGCTGTTCGCCCTTCCCTGTTGCGCTGACAAGGCATTCCTCCAGCGTCGGCAGGGTCACTTCCCGGCTGACATACAATTCGCGCGGGTATCCCCATCGTCCGCGGCAGCGTGCGCCCAGCACAGGGGTTGGGCAATGGTGTCCACGGGCGACCATGGCCGCTGTCACCTTCAGGATATATACGCCACGGGACGGCAGCAGAGTCCACTTTAGCCAGCTGAACACTTCCCGATTCCGCACGGCGCCATCATTGCGCCCCCTCATCAATTTGACGTATACGGCGCCTAAAGCTGTTTCCCGACGGCTGACGGTACGGCAAGGCGCTTCCAGGACAATCGTCTGCTGCGGCGCCTGCAACCAGGTTTCCAAATCAGCCAGCTCGGGGAGCTGTTGCCATTCGTCCAGAACCCAGCCTTTCCAGCCGTTCTGGCGATACGGCGCAAAAGTCATTTCCTCAGTCGCTCCCATGCGTCGTTATCCCATTCCTTTCGCCGTTGCGGCGACAGCCTTTTGGACGGCTGCCGCCGCCTCCCGCAGGCGCTGCTCCAGGCGGTTGTGCACTACCTGGCTGAGTTGCCGGAAATCTTCCCTTGGTGCCTGCAGGGCTGCTTCCGCCGCCGCCGTCAGCTGTTCCTGGTCGCAATCCTCCACGCAGCCGACGGGTCGTTGGCCGAATTCAGCCAGGAAATTGTCAACTTTGCTGCCGCGGGAAATACCCAGAAAAGGGGTATGGGCATTGGCGGCGAGCACCAGCAGGTGAAGTCGGCTGCTGATGACTAGGCGGCAGCGCCCGGCCACTGCCTGGATGACTTCCGGCTCTGGGCAATTTTCCAGCAGGCGAGTCTTCTCCCTAAGGCGCATGCCAGCGCTGAACGTGCGCATCCAGGCCAGGTCGGTAACTGGATTCATCGGCATGAACAGCAGGCGTCGATGGTTATCGGCCGCCAATATCCGGTCAAAAGCGGAACTCAGCGCGACCGGGTCGGCCGGCGGCTGTTGCGAGGAGATGCAGACGCCAATGATAGCCTGAGACTGCCATTCCCCGACAACGGCCGGCAACCGCTCTTCCCCGGCGCTGCGCAGACAAATGGCGCTGTCAGCCCCGACCGTAGCCCCGTCATAGCCAATCCGACATAATTGTTCGCGCGACGGCCGATCGCGGACAACTACGGCGTCACAGCCTCGCAGCGCCCTCGCCAGCTTGGCCTCGATGCGGCGCGAAAGCAAATCCTCATAGGCGCCGACCGCGTCGAAATGGCCGCCGGTCAACCGCGACGCCGCTTGCAGAAGAGCCAGCCGCCGCCCGCGAGCCTGATAAAACGCAGGATTAAGCTGCTCGTTCATGCCGACGTTCCAGACCACGGTTCTGACTCCAGCCCGCTGCGCCCGCAGAAGCAGGCGCACCGCCACGGCGGGATAATCCGAAAGGCCGGTCGCACCAGCCCATGCAAAAAGGTCAAAGTCGCGGAGCGCAGCCGTAAATTCTCGAAACGACTTTTCGCCGTCAAACCCGAACAGGGGCATCCCCTCAACCTGGAGTTGGGCGGCGGTCGCCTCTGGCCGGGCCGTGCTGACAGCCAAGGCGGCATCCGGGAACATCTCCCGAAAGCAGCCAACCGTGCAGGCAATGATGGCTTCGTCGCCGACATTGTCGCACCCAAGAGGGATTCCACCCAGTAAAATTCGCATTCCCATAGCGTTTTGTTCGACAACGTCTACAACGAGTCAATCAGAATTTTGCTGATATAGCCCAGCACCTCCTTGCGGGCATCCGGCGTCAGCAGTCGGAAATCGGTCAGCAGCTTCTTCTCCCACTGATCCTTGGCGCTGAATTCCAAATCAGCGATTTCATAGAAAAAGCCGGTCTTGTCTTCCACATAGCCGCTGATCAACTGCCGATGCAAGTCAATAGGAACATGACGGACGGTCAGATATTCCAGGATCTTGTTCATCTGCACGCGGTTTGGCATGCTGATGCCACAGAGGAATTTGGACACATACTGCGAAGTCACGCCCAAAACCTCCGCCAATTCGGCATTCCGAATCTCATGCCGATTGAGAATACGCTTGAGCAAAGCAGGGAATTTCTTGGATTCGGCACTCTCCTTCCTGTCTTTCATGTAATGTTTCCTCCTGTTTTGGTCTTAAGTGCAACAGCTGGCAACCGAAGCCGTGCGCGCCTATTCTCACGATAAATGGTCGACATGGCGGCGATAATGGCAAAAAACGTCATCAGCTCGTAAAAGGATGGCGACTGCTTCAGCACCCACTCCAGCACAGACTGGCCGTAGTTGTTGAGCAGCCCGCCAGCGATGGCAACCGGCAGATAGGCAATCGCGCTGTTCCGATAGTAAAATATATTGCACAAGTTGAGCGCGAAAAAATAAAGAAAAAACACCAATAGGACGCCCATGCCCCACCAGCCGCACTCTGCCGCCGCCATCAGGTAAATCGTCTCCACCAGCCCGTCCTTATAGTCCTCATGGTAAATTGCCCCGATCCGATGTTCAGCATATTCGTATGGCGGATTGATTTTTATGCCCCAGTTGTTGATGCCGACGCCAAGGATTTTGTCGTTGGCCATGTTGCATGCGGCAACGGCCAAGTGCTTCCTCATGCCGCCAGACGCCTCCGGCGCATACAGAAAACGGTCGATGATCGTCCCACCCATTTTGGCTATTCCAACAATTCCGACCAGAAAAAGCACAAACACAATCCTGATTTTCCGTTCATCCCAGCGTTGAATCAGCACTCTTGCCGCGACGGGCAGGCATCCGAACGGGAAAAAAAAGATTGCTCCTCGCGACAAAGTCGAGAAGACGCAGCCGGTGGCGGCCATGAAAGCCGCCGGGTACAGGAAACGGCTCCACCGCCTGTCCTGGCGCTGTCCCAGCCAATGTGCCAGAAACACCGGCGCCGACATTCCATAAAACATCGCCATGCTGTTCTGGTGCGCAAACGGCCCAGAAGTTTGAAAAACCCCGGTGACATATTTCTGCCAGAGCACCACGAGCAGGGAAACAATAGCTGACAAAGCCAGCCCGCGCAGAATCGCCTCCACGTCCCGCGTATGCAGGACATAATTGTAAACCACCAGAAAACAAACCCACATCCACATCATTTTCCAAAGTTCATAGAATCCGTACAAGAGGCTGTCAGCATTGACCAGCGAAATCACTCCGGCCAAAAAATACAGCCCGTACGCCCACCATCCTGGCGGCAGCCAGGTGATGCGCCCTCGCCTAAGCAGAAAAATCGCCGCCAGCAGGGCGAGTGCGAAAAGGTCGCTGATCGTGGTCTCGATCCCCCGCGCCGTGCCGCGATAGAGCGGATCCGGGAAAAAATTGAGAGTCACCCATACCGAGAAGGCGATAGAAAAGGCGTGCATTGTCGCCATCAATCGCACCCGCCTGGGGTGGCTGAGCAGCCATGCCGTCAGCAAAGGCAACCCCATCAGCAGGGCGCCGAAAAAGATGATGTACTTGACCGCTGGCAAAAGGTTTTTCCTCCTTGCTTGCCGTTGATGTGACCGCCGTCAATCCCGGTTTGACCAGAACGTGATTGGCGCAAGCACCATGTTGAGAAGCTGTCCAGTGGGGAACAGCTTGCGGATAAAGACGTTGTACTCGCTGAAAGCGTCTTTGGGGACATAGACGATGTCGTTGGGCATCAGCCCTGGATTGGGAAGCTTGCCGTGCAGGACATCGTCGATGTTGACCCGGTACAGGATCGGGTCGTTCATCCCGCCGCGAATGACAATGACGTTCTTCCAGTACTCATCCTTCAGGCCGTTCGCCCTGACAACCGCCTCCAGCAATCCCATGTTTTCATACCATACGATAAACTGAGGCAGGTGGACCTCGCCCATGACACCGACCAGGCGGTTGGCACGGCTGCTGATGTACACGTAGTCTCCAGGATGAATGTGGATGTTGTGCAGAGGGTCGCCCTCCAGGACGCGCTCGAAGTCCACCGGCAGCCGTTCACCATCGCGGACAATGAACGACGACGAGAAGTCAGCCAGCTCAAAGCCCTGGCCATTGAATATCGAGGTCGGCGTGCCATTGCCCATGGCGAGAAAATCGGCCAGGCGGATGCGGTTGTTGACCGGATACATGCCCGGCTCGTTAACCTTGCCTGCGATGGTAGCCGTCTGACTGTTGATCGTGCGTGGGATCACGGCCACCTTGGGATTGCGGATGTACTCGCTGTAACGCTTCTCCAATTCCTCGACCATCTCTGGAAGAGTCTTGCCCAGCAAGTTGCAGGTGCCCACCAGCATCAGGGCAATCTGACCATCCGGAGTGACGACCACGTCCTGGGCTTCCAGCTCGGGATTCTCATACACTTTAATGGTAAAAACGTCGCCGGAATGAGTCCGATATATTGGATAAGACTGGTCATGAAGGCTTTGCAGCCAAGCCAGCTCCCGCGCCCGCTCTTCTTCCGATTTGACCGAAATATCGGCGACGCTGGCGACCGGGGGCAGCGGCGGATACTCGTCAGCCTTCTTGCAGCCACTAACGCAGGCCAGCACCGTCAACGCCGAAGCCAGGACAATAGCCGCGTGACGCCGACGACTACAATTTGTTGAAAAAAATGACATGGTTTTCTTTCCTGTCGCTATAGAGAGAGAGCATTAGGTTAAAACAAGCCCGGCCACCCACCGGCACAACAAATGACGGTCGGTGCCGACCATTAAGCCTGCAAAAGATTCCAATATTTTTTTCGAACATGGGTAAGAACACAACCGACGCGGTGTCCTGCCAGGCGCACGTCGTCTCCGAGCACCACCACGGCGCTTTGCTTGTCCCGGCCGAACGTCGTCAGCAGAACCGTATAGTCCGCCAGCTGGCAGAGCTGATCAAAAATCGGGTCATGGAGCTTGCCCTTGCCGTCCCGCTCGAAGATGAACATGGAGAAATGCGGCTCCAGGGTCTTGAGGTCTGCGCTGAGCAAATCAAGCTCGGCCTGGCTCAAGACCAGGCTGTTGCTGCAATGAAACACGCCGTGATTGCCGCGCTTTTCGATGGCGATCAGTGCGTCGTCCAACTCGCTGGGCTGAGGCGTCGGCGACTTTAAGTACTCTTTGGTCGACTTTGTCGACGCTGAGAACGACAGCCAGAACGCCTGGATGCCGTTGATGCCGAAATTCTGGTTCCAGTTGACCCTGACTTCCTGTTTCATGGCGTTTGGGGACAGTTCAGCTAGGAAAATCACCCGGCCCTGGCCAAGATAGCTGCGCATGTTCATGAAAACACGTTGCAGGGACGCTTCCGTCTCCTTGGCGTCGACCACGCCCCGGGCGGGGAACATGCCCAAAAAATTCACATTGCCGCCCAAGTTGAAATTCTTTGGGCTTCGGAGCCGCCCAAAGGCGAAATCCCATCCGAAGAACAGCGCCAGCAGCAGCCCAGCTGCCAGGCAGCCAGTGCCCACCGATGCCGTCGCCAATCCGGAAAGGTTGCCGGTCGGGCACGTTGATGGCGCGGCATATTCCAGCACTGACAGGTCTGGGACAGCCGAATTCAACAGCATCTCCATGTCATTGATGGTTAAATCGAGCTGGTTAAGCGTTGTCCTCAACGTCTCTATGTTGCGCTGATTTTCCAGGTAGCTGCCCAGCGTCTTCAGGTGTTCCGGGACCAGCTTCTGCAGATCGCCCACCCGCTTGGCCTTGAACTCATTGACTTTGAGCAGGCCAGCCAGCTGGACTTCGGCCTTGTTCTTGTTTTCCTCCAAAACCGTACGCACATGGTTGAGAGTGTAGACCACTTCGTCTGGCTTGATCTCATCGCTGACCGTTTCCGCCATTTTCTGTCTGGCGCTGGCCAATTCACTGGCCAAGGCAATCACCCGGGGATTGGAGTCGGTAAACTTCAACCTCATGGCGTCAAGCGTCGACTGCATGGAGTCGAGGGCAGACGTGTCTGTAGTTCTAATCCTCCGCAGGTACGGCACTTCTGCCGGGACGGTGGACATCAGGCGTTCCGCTTCGGCGATCACGGCTTGCAGCTGCACAATCTCGGTGCGGCCAGCCTCAATCTCCCCCATGACCTGCACAATCTCGCTGCTCAGGCGGTTCAACTCCTGCTCCGGGTTGAAAAAAGTGTCGGACGACGTCAACAGGATTTTAGACGCCTCCAATTCCGTCAGTCTGGCTTCCAGCCTGAGCCGCCTCTGCTGGCGCTGGTCCAGCATGCCTCTCAGGGTGCTGTTCTGCATTTCAATATACGCTGCCAGCACCACATCCACAACGGAGTTGGCGACCTCTGCTGCCAAGTGAGGATTATTGTAGTTGGCGCGGATGACAATGATGTTGGACTTGTTCTTATGCATTTCCACGGTCACCAAAGACGCAAGCTCGACCGCCTGCGCCGGCGCCAGGTTCAACCGCTTCGCCACTTCCTGAAGATGCATGGCGCTGCTGGCAAATTCCGCTATCACCTTGGTGTCCATTTGCTTGTAGAAGCTCGGCACCCTGTCGGAGCGGATTTGATGAAACAGCCGTGCCTGGCTCTGCCAGCACCGCATGGATTTCCTCTGAATGGTGCGCAGGGCAACAAACAGGGCGGCTGAAATAACCACCGCGACTAAAAGAAAAAACCACAACCGGCGTTTGACCCTCAACAGGAACACGCGCCAATCATAGCGGGCAAAGGGACTTATCCAAACTTCGCTCGCGGCGTTACGGGCTAAATTCAAGTCTTCCATAATTAATTGAACCGTTTCCAAAGGGTGAGAAAATGCACGACTTCCTGGGGGTTGGCTGTCTCGCCAGCAAACAGGCGATCCAACCTAACCAACAGCCAATACTGTGGCGGCATGGCGCAACCGGCACCCCCCACCCCCACTAAACCATAAACAACATTGAGAAGATAATTTTTCCACCAGACGCCCCCTCGCATCTCGGCGCTGGCCAGCTGTCCCAGCAAATCCAGGCTTTCGGCCTTCGGCACGCGGCAGGCCAGGCAGGCGGTCAAGACTTGCCGCCACAGGGTACGCAGGCAGGCAGCCAATCCAGAAGCGTCGCCAGCGACGTCTCTAGAGGGATGTGCCTTGAACGCCACTGCCGCCTCATAGCATTCACACAGGCTGCGACTGGCTGTGGAATCGCCCAGCCGCTCTGCCACGGCTGGCAGGCGGCGGCGGCGGATGCTCAGGTCAAAGTCATATTGGCCAGCGGCTATGAGCAAGGCGTCGCCACAGCCCAAGGCGCACTTGTGCAGATTGCGCCAGACAAAATCACGCTCCTCCGGCCCGGTCGGGCCAGCTCCAGCCAGAAGCTGGCTGGCCTGCAGGAGGCCAGAGCCGCGGTTCATGTGCAGGCGCATCCCCTCTAAAATCGGCAGGGCAGATGGCGGCACCAACGGAATTTTCTCGACGACATCCTCCACCGCAAAAACATAGCAATGCCCCCGACGGAGTTCCTGGTACATCAGGGTGGTTGGCAGCCCAGGGAGTCGGGAGACTTCACGCGCCGGCGCGATATCCATGTCAATGCCAAGCCTGTTTGACCAGGATTCGGCCAAGGGTCCTAGGCGGCTGTCGAGCCGACGTCGTCGGCGGCGTCCGGCATTGCGCGTAAACACAAAGAAGTCCATGTCGTTGTAGAGACTGACCGGCTGTCCGGGGGTCACCACGGCGCCGCCTTCGCCTCGGCCATAGCCGCCCCCCAGAACCAGGGCAGCCAGGCCGAACTCGGACGCCCATCCGCTAACCTCGCGCCCCAGCTCCGTGACGACCTGTCGCACCAGCGCGTCAGCCTCACGGTTGCGGCTCAAGGTAAACGAACGCATTCCAAGCCCCCTGGTTAGCACCTCAGTCATCGCAACACCCAAGAACAAAAAGCACCTCAACCCTCATGGCTGCCGCAGGGAGCGGCTGCTTCCTGCGACGAAAATTCTTCGTTCAAGCACAGGCCCTGGCCGGCAAAGCTGAGCCATTCCGCCGATGGATAAAACGCCTGAATCGAAGCGAACAAACGGTTGATGGCCGTTTTCCACAAACACCCCAGCGCCAGCCAAAAACTGCGGTTGTAACGATAATAACGGTCGTCCAGCTTCTGTTGCAGCACATCGACCGACCCAGCCCGCGTGTCGGAAAAACAAAACACCCCTGGGCAGTAGTTGGACTCGAGAGCATCGGGATTGCGCCCGATCGACTCGCCGACCAGGACGAGTTCGCCGCTGAAAACGAAAAACAAAAGCGGATACTTGTCCAGCATAAGTTTATAAAAGTATAGATTGGAGCGTTTCCAGGGGTCGAGTTGATAGCAGGGGTATTGGCGCAGGCGGCCGCTGACGCTCTGAAAATCGCGTGGGACCGCCTTGATCCGCGCCAGGGTCCAAAACAGCAGGCGCCACGGGGTCAGCCACAGCAGCAGCAAGATGGCCAGCAGAATGTCCACAGCCCAGCGCAAGCCGGCGCCCCGCCGGAAGGAACGCACTCCCATGAACAGGCAGTCGGCGCCCAAATGCAGGACTGTATTGCTCTCTGGCTCGATGATGCGGTCGCGGCAGACGATCTTGTCCCGAATTTCAAGGTCGCTGCCGACGTAGGTGTGGTCAATGACAATGGCATTGCGCAACGTGGTTCGGCGGTCAACCATGACTCGGTCGCCGAGGATTACCGCGCCTTCCAGCTTCATTTCGTCAATCAGGCGGACGTGGTTGCCGATGATGGCTGGCGAGCTGACCGTGCAGCTGGGAGGAAAGACGACGTTCATGCCCGTATAGATGCCGGCCTCGACATGATACCCAGGCACCGGGAAAAAAGCGTTCTCTGCCTGCATGACCGCCTGGCAGCATTTGAAGTAGTCGACATAAGTCGACAGCGGCAACACGGGCAGCATCGAGGCATGGCACTTCTCTGGCGTGAACCAGTACAGGCCATGGGCGAGGTCAGCGTCTCCAGGCTGCTCTTGTCCGGGTGCCAAGTCCTCGATGCAAACCGTGCGGTAGTCGCAGAATGGAAAGACGAGCCCGTTGAAGCACAGGACGTCCTCCGTCCCCAGAAAGGCGGCCTGGCGTTTTCTGATGGCTTGGAATGTCATCTGCTGACTCGCGCCCCGGTAAATGACCTTGACCGACCAGCGGCTGCCATCTCCGAGCCTGGCGGCCGCTTCCTCGGAATAATCGCTGTCCAGAATCAGAAATTCATGGATATGCAGGCAGCTGCATAATTCAATGTAGTATTCCACCAGCGGCTTGTTTGCAATCGGCAGCAACGGCGCCGGTATGCCCTGGAAGCCTTCGCTCAGGCCAGCGCTGTCAATGCCGTTGAAACACATCATGGCCTTCATGGCAGAAACATCCTTTTCCTGAATGCGCTCGCCGCAATGGCGGCCTCTGACCTTTAATCCTGCCTAATAAGCTCCACGCCCCGTAAAGACAGCCGGGATGGTCTTCAACAAAATCTTGAAGTCCTGCCAGAACCCCTGGCTCATGATATATTCCTTGTCAAGCTGCACCTGCTCCTTGAAAGGAATGTCGCTACGCCCGGAAACCTGCCAAATGCACGTGATTCCCGGCAGCACGTGCAGACGCTTGCGGTCTTCAATCGTGTACAAGCTGACCTCCTCGGGAAGCGGCGGCCGCGGCCCAACCAGGCTCATGTCCCCAGCCAAAACATTGAAAAGCTGGGGCAGCTCATCAATGCTGTATTTGCGGATGAAACGGCCAATCCTCGTCACCCGAGGGTCAGAGTGCATCTTGAAAATCACCCCGTCGCTCGACTGGTTGGAAGCCTGCAAGCTTGCCTTCCGCTGGTCAGCATTTTCATACATGGAACGAAATTTGTAGAAGTTGAAATGGTGACCGTCCTTGCCGACGCGTACCTGGCGGTAGATGATCCGGCCGCCGTCTTCCAGCACAATGAGAATGGCGACCGCAACCATCAGGGGCGACACAATCACCAGGGCGGCCAGAGACACCACGATGTCAAAGAAACGCTTGCAGACCTGCGCTCCCCGGACGGTCAATTTCCAGGCCAGGATTTTTCTGCTCAGGTGACGTCGCGTCCTCCGTCTATAGATGGAGGCGACGATCTGCCGGCGCTGTCTATCTTGGAGAAAATCAGACTTCTTCATCGCTGACCCTGCCCGTGGCCGTTGGACTCAATGAGCGGCTTCGCCGATGAACTGCTCCCGAAGTTCAGCCAGCTGCTGCAAAAGATGCTGCGCCTCGTCGCCGCCGCCCCTGAACAGCTTCTCCAGGTCCCGGGCAACCTCGTAAAACGGCTGTGCGCCAATATTGGCCGATGCGCCTTTCAGAGCATGCGCCGCTGCCGCCGCCCGCTGGCGGTCGCCAGCAGCGGCAGCAGCTTCAATGATCGCGCAATTCTCGTTGAGCGCCTCGCCGTACGCGACGATCAGCATGGCGATCGTCTCGGCGTCGTCGATTTCAAGGTTGGCGACAATATATTTTTCTATTTCTGCTTTCATCTGCACTTTCAAATGTTGGTTTCCCCTCAGGCTCCAGCCGCCGTCACGACGCCCAGGGCTTTTCCGCCTTGATGACAAATTCCGTCTGATTGAGGCCCTTGAAATGCTTGCGCATGATGCTGGTTGCTATCGTCCTGATGATCGCCAGGCCGCGGCCTGAGCTGGTCAACGTCCGATTGCACTGCTCCAGGACTTCCGCAGCGTTCTCTGGTATGTTCAGCTTTTCCTCCACCGCCCTGGACCGTCGATCAAGGATCGTCGCCAGGACCATCTCGGGGGGTTCGATCTTGACCACGACTAGGATGCCTGACTGCACGCTGGCGTGAGTTTCTCCATCATGCTCCACCACGTTGTTCAAAAATTCGCTCAGCAAAAGCTCGACCCGCGTCGTCAGCTCGTCATCTCCGGTCCGCTCTTGCACGAACACGCCGAATTGCTCGACGCATCGGCTGACCTCGACCGTGCTTAGGTTGATCAGCCTAAGCATGACTGCCGGCGGTTCGCCGTCGCCCGTGCTTGGCGACAGTATGCATTCTGGATTCTTGCGCACTTCTGCGACGCAGACGTCGTCCTTGGGAAAGCTGTAGCCGATCTGCTCCAGGGCGCTGCACAGGAGAAACGGCGTGGGAATCACGTTAGTCTGTTCGGTGAAAGCGCCCAGAAGATCCAGCATGACCTGCTTGTCCACCGCCTCTTCGGCTTCATTCTGCAAGTCGGTCAAGCCGTCCGTGTACAGAATGAAAACATCATCGTCATCAAAATCGCATTCGACATTGTCTTCGGCCAAATACGTTTTTTTGGGGAACCACCCGATTGGGAAGCCGCCTCGGCCTTGGGCATCGACTTCGAAAGCCCGCCCCTCCCTCCGGGAGCAACGAATAATGCCGGGATGGCCGGCGTTCTGGAAAACAAGATGGTTTCGGCGAAAATCGAAAATGGCCACCAGGCAAGTCATGTGATTTTCGCCGCGCAGGTTATTGTTGAAAAACACGCCCAGCCGGTTCAGGACCTCATGCGGCTCCAAAGCCTGGGACGACGACGAATTGTGCTGCACCTTCAGGTACGACTGAATGGCGCTCATGTACAACGCGGCCTGCACCCCATGGCCGACGATGTCGCCGAGGAACACCAAGTGGCGTCCATCCTCTAGGGCGATAATGTCAAAGACGTCGCCTGAGACCCGGAAGCACGGCTCGTGCAAATACGTCGACAACAGGTCGCCGTTGAGCGAACACCACGGGGGCAGCAAGACGCGCTGAACCTCGCGGGCCAGCCCCAGCTCAAAGTCGAGATGGCGATAGAACTTGGCTGCTTCCTGCTCCTCCCGGTAGAAGGTCACAGCATGCTCGATCTTGTCCTTTAACTGCTGTTTCTTGAAGGTCTTGTTCAGATAGTAGGAATAGCGGTCGTCAGCAATCCGGCTGATCAAGCGGCTGTCAATGTCATCCATCAGCGACGTCAAAAAAATGATCGGCAGCTTAGGATTCACGTCGCGAATCAGCTTGCGCAGCTCAAATCCGTCAATCGCACCAAGCATGATGTCAAGAAGAATAACGTCAAACGGACGCTTCTTGATTTCCTCCAGGGCATCCAGCGCGTTGTCACAGGTGACCAACGTGCAATTCTCGTCCTTCAGGCAAGACTGCAACAGAACCAGGGTGAATTTCTCGTCGTCAACCGCGAGTATTTGATAGGTTGGAACCACAGGTGCCGTCTCCAGGGGCTCGACCGTTGCCAGTATCAACGTTTTTTATCTGCATAAAATAATCCATTTCCAACGATAGTCAACCAAAAGGTTGCGATTTTTCTTAACAAAGTTGCATTTTTTTCGCCGTAGGCGTATACATGTTAATAAAAAGCAGCCAAAAAATATAGTTTAGTTTCGCCACGGCCAGGAAAGAGCCGCAGACCTTTCCTCATCCTCGCGCTCCCCTGTCCGTCCCTTGTTGCTCCAAAGCCGCACGGCTCCAATGGCATAACTGCACTGCTGCTTCGTCATCGCTGCAAAAACGCCCCAGCAGGGAGAAAATTTCAAAAAATGCATTACATTGACAGACTAAAATCACGTCCAGACGTCTCCCTGACAACGCCAGCCCCTGCTTGAGGCCATACCGAATAATGCCCCGTCCTGTATTTTCCCGCATTGGCTGACCTCTGCCAGGCTCTTCTCACCGCTAAAACAAGACGATGCAGCTTTCATGGGCAATCCACTTCAAATCTTCCTGTTCATGGACGCCCTCGGTTGGCAAGTCGCGGAAAAACACGCCTTTTTATCCGATTTGCTGCCCTATCGCCAGGCCGTTGACATGCAGTTCGGCTATTCATGCACAGCCCTGCCAACGATTCTGACTGGACAGCGCCCAGACGTGCATCGCCACCTGAGCTTCTTTTATCATGACCCCGAACATTCCCCCTTCGGGCTGTTCAGCTATCTTAATCTCGTGCTGAAGCCAAAGTCCTTCTGGCAGCGCGGCCGCGTCAGACACCACCTGTCCCGCCTGACGCAGGCCATGCTTGGCTACACCGGCTACTTTCAACTGTACAGCGTCCCGTTCGACCGCCTGCCCTTTTTCAACTACTGCGAAAAGCGCGACATCTTTGCCCCCGGCGGCCTGGCGCCAGTGCCCAACCTGCATGACGTCCTGCTCGCCTCTGGCCTGAACTTCCATCTGTCCGATTGGAGGCAGCCCGAAGCAGCCAACTTGGCCGCCGCGCGCGCCCAGGCGGCTGCTCCAAACATGCGCTTCCTCTTCATCTATACCGCCAACCTGGACGGGCTGCTCCACCAGCACATCAACCATGATGACGTCATCCGCCGCCAGCTGGACGCCTACAGCGACGAATGCCGCGCCCTCCTCAGCATCGCCCAGGAGCATCACGACCCGGTCTGCCTGACAATCATCTCCGACCACGGCATGACCCCCCTGCGCGGCACGGTCGACCTCCAGGCAGACATTGACAAGCTCAAGCTCCTCTTCGGCGTCGACTACAGCGCCTGCTATGATTCCACCATGGCCCGATTCTGGTTCCTCAATCCCGCCGTCCGCCCTGCCATCATCGACGCCTTGACCCCGGCGCCTGGACGCTGGCTCAGCCAGGAGGACATGCGCCGCTATGGCATCGCCTTCCCAGACCACCAGTTCGGCGAAGCCTTTTTCCTGCTTGACAACGGCTTCCAGATCATACCTTCTGACATGGGCCTGAAACCCCTGCCTGGAATGCACGGCTACGCCCCCGAAGAAGCAGAGTCGCAAGCCGCCATCCTCAGCACCCACCCCTTCGATGACTGCCCCGTCCTCGCGGTAGAGGACCTCTTCACACTGATGGTGAAACGCATTGAGAAGCTGAAAAAACACGCCCGCCATTCTTGACTTTCATCCTTTCGCAATGGATAGTAATGGCTTAACCGATTGATGGCACGGCAGAAGCCTGCCGCCTACGTTGACGGGACGCCTATGAGGAGACTTAATTTATGGATCTGCAACTGAAAAAAGTCAACAACGTGCCGGTCGTGGAAGTCACAGGCCGCCTGACCGCCGACTGCGCAGACCGGTACAAGCAAACCCTGACCGATGTCATCGCCGAAAACAACCGCATCGTCATCGACTTGGAAAAACTCGAATACATCGACAGCACCGGCCTAGGCGCCATGGTGTTCATCCTGCAACGCAACTTCGACAATGGCGGCGACATCAAAATCGCCAAGTTGCAGGGTAAGGCCAGAATCGTCTTCGACATCACCAAGGCATACAAAATCTTCGACATCTTCGACACCGTCGAAGAAGCCGTCGCGGCTTTGCAAAAATAGTCGCCCGGCCCCTCCCGGGAGGACTAGCTACCAATGCCCGCGCTCTCGATAGTCATCAGATCACACAATGACCGGATTTTCATCGAGCGGATCTTGGACGGACTGCGTCGGCAGACGCGAACCGACTTCGAGGTCATCTTCTGCGACGACAACTCAACCGACGGCACAGCCGAAGTCATCGCCAAATGGCCTGACGCGCTCCAGCTCCCGCCCGAGGAAGGCGGCTACGTCCCAGGCAAAGTCCTTAACCGCGCAGTTCGCGCCGCGCGCGGCGACATCGTGGTCTTTAACAATGCCGACGCCATCATCACCCATGACCAGTGGCTGGCAAACCTGACCCGACCTTTCGACGACCAAGCCGTCGCCGCCACCTTTGCCCGCCAAGACCCGCGCCCAGACGCCTGGCCCATGGTGCAACGAGACCATGCCCGAGCTTTCGGCGACGGGTGCATCGCAGCTGGCTGGAGGCACTTCTTTTCCCTTGCCAGCGCCGCTGCACGACGGCACCTTCTTCTTGAACAACCTTTCGACGAACGCCTGCAATACTCCGAAGACATCGAATGGAGCTGGCGCCTGAAGCACCAGGGCTGGAAAATGTTCTATGCCCCGGATGCAGTCGTCGAGCATTCGCACAACTACGCGCCGGCCGCGCTCTGGAAACGCTTCTATAATGAAGGCCTCGCCGATGCGCACATTTTTTGCGATTCGCCTAACCTCCTGCGCGCATCCCGCCGCTGGCTGGCTGAAACCGCCCGCGATTACGCCTTTTGCCTACGACAAGGAAGCTGGGGAGGCCTGCTGTCAGCGCCAGCATACCGATTCCGCCAAAAATTCGCCCACTACTGCGGCCTGCGCGACTTTGCCCAGGGAAAAGCGGCGGCCAGACGCGGATGAAGCCAACGCTAAGAATAATTAAGCGCCTATATTGCAAAAAGATATGACCAGCATCGCCATATACCCGCGCCGCCCAAAAGCCTGTAGAAAACACGTACCTTCGCTCTCCTGTCCATTAAAGTCCACTTCAGTCCACGTCCACTCTCCACGAATGTCCACTTCTGTCCATCGTCCATCGTCTACTAATGTCCATCAAAGTCCACTAACGCCCATTGTCCACCGTCCACTAAAGCGCCTTGCCCAGAGCGCTTGGCGCCGCAGCTTGCCGGAACTCCAAGTATCAATGTTAAACCGATTGCCTGGTTCTTGACATTTTTGCGTACGTCGACTTGTTTTAGCTGGCAACGGTTTTATATTGAATGGACGCAACCTAACAAAGCGCACGGTGTAGGCCAAACCGCCCCCTGCGGTAGGGAAAAACACCCAAGGGAGAGTCGAGTCAGCTTGTTTTCACGAGACACTTCCCCCGCTGGTAACACAGTGCGAGGGAAGTTTTTTGTATCCATGAGGAATTAAGCCTGCACCAGCCGAGAAGGCGCATGCCGATTTTCCAGAGCGAGGTGATATCATTATGAAAAACGACAATAGCGATCTGCTCAATACCCTGGATGATCTCTGCCGTACACGCAGCATTGACCGTGAAACCTTGCTTGTGCTGATCGAAGAATCGCTCCTCTCCGCAGCCCGCAAGGCCATGAGCAAAACCCGGGACGTGACCGTCCATATCGACCGGAAGACCGGGGCCATCAAATGCTGGGCCAAGCTCTTCGTCGTCAACGTGGTCGAAAACCCCGAAGAGGAAATTTCCCTGGACGACGTCCGCAACGGCTGCCCAAAACGCAAAGGCAGCCAACGCGCCGGCTGCGTCTGCGGCCGCCGCACATGTCCCAAAGCTCCGGCTGCCAAGGACGCCAAGCCCGGGAAGACGACGGCTCAAGCCCTGAAGGCCGACGACGCCAAGCATGCCAGCGATGACGACAAGCGCTGCCCCGTGGAAGAAAGATACTGCGAAGCACAACCCGGCGATGAAATCAGCTGGGAAGTGACCCCTAAGGACTTTGGACGCATCGCAGCCCAGAACGCCAAGCAAGTCATCATGCAGCGCCTGCGCCAAGTCGAAAAATACAACATCTGCGAAATGTTCCAAGAACAGCTCAACCAACTGGTCACCGGCATTGTCAAACGCGTTGACTACGGTGAAGTCCTGGTCAGCTTCAGCGCGCCGGACGGCTCCGGCAACATGGCCGAAGGCGCCATCCGCCGCGAAGACCGCATCCCAGGCGAAGAATACGACGAGGGCGACATGATCACCGCCCTGTTGACGGAAATCAACGCTGACAAGCCAGGCCCAAGCCTGTATGTGTCACGCTCACACCCTGACCTGGTCACCCGCCTCTTCGAACGCGAAGTGTCGGAAATCGCGGAAAAACTGGTGGAAATCAAAGCCGTCGCCAGAGAGCCGGGCTTCCGCAGCAAAATCGCGGTGGCCTCCACTGAGCAACGGGTTGACCCGGTCGGCGCCTGCGTCGGCCAGCGCGGAATCAGGGTGCGCACCGTCGTGCGCGAACTCGGCGGAGAAAAAGTCGACATCATCCTGTGGGACCCCGATGTGGCGACGTTTGTGGCCAATGCCCTCAAACCAGCCCGCCTCAGCAAGATTGACATTGACGAAGAACGCCACACCGTCCGCGTCGAGGTTCCCGAAGACCAACTGTCGCTGTCCATCGGCAAAAAAGGCCAGAACGCCCGGCTGGCATCCAAGCTGACCGGCTGGCGGATTGACATCCAACCTGCCGCCACGCCGGAAGACGACAGGCAGGAGGATTTCGAGGAGCGCGTCCGCCGGGCCATTGAAGCCATGGCTAAGATCGAAGACATCGGCCCGGAAGCGGCCAAGATTCTGGTCCAGTCCGGCATCAACAGCCTGGAGGGAATCATCGCGGCGGAAGCGGCCAGCATCTCCGCCTTGCCCGGCATGGACGCCGAACGCGCGGCGGCCATCATCGCCGCCGCCCGCGCCGCCTTGGGCTGACAAGGCGACGCTCACCCCCAAGCCACCGTCCAACCGCCCGTCAGCCTTGCATTCATCATGATTGAAGCTGACCTTGACATACTCCGCTTTCAGACCAGGTTTACCTTGACACTGGAAGCTTGAAACCGCACGCCGAAAGCGTTCAATTCGGAGGCCTGACATCCATGAGTGACCGCATTAGAGTATATGAACTGGCCAGGGAACTCGGTCTGTCCAACAAGGAGCTGCTGGCTATCCTGGAACGGGAAGGCTACGGCGTGACTAATCACGCCAACTCTTTGGACGTCGAGGTCGGCGACCTGATCCGAGACCTGGTCGTCGCCGATCGCCAGCGCAAAGAAGAAGCCAAGAAGAAAATCGCGGGCAAGCCCGCTGCCGCGCCGGTCGACCGCGCCGCAAAAAGCTCTGCCGCCAAGGACGCTAAGGAAACGAAAGGCGCCAAAGAAACGAAGACGGCAAGCAGCAAAACGACGCCAGCCAAGCCGGAAAAAAAGTCGGCGCCAGCCAAGGAAGACAAACCCGAGGCCAGCCCGGCAGTCGAAAAGCCCGACGAGGCGCCGCTGACCGAGCTGCACCTGAAGACCCCGATCACGGTGCGCGACCTGGCTGAGGGCCTGCGCAAAAAACCGCATGAGCTGATCAGCCTGATGATGACCATGAATATTTTCGGTGCCATCAACCAGGTCCTCGACATTGAATTGGTGGAGAAAATCTGCGAGCGGCATAATGTGAAGTTCGTGCGCGAAAGCCGCGAAAAGCCGGCAGAGCGCATCGTCAAGGGCAAAGCCGACGAGACGCCCAAGACGCCTCGCGAGCGCGACCTGGTTCCGCGGCCGCCGGTGGTGGTGTTCATGGGCCATGTCGACCACGGCAAGACCTCCCTGCAAGACTATATCCGCCACACCCACGTGACTTCCGGCGAAGCCGGCGGCATCACCCAGCACATCGGCGCCAGCGTGGCCGTTGTCGGCGACAAAACCATCACCTTCCTCGACACCCCTGGCCACGAGGCTTTCACCGCCATGCGAGCCCGCGGCGCCAACGCCACTGACATTGCCGTCCTGGTGGTGGCCGCTGATGACGGCGTCATGCCGCAGACCATCGAAGCCATCAATCACGCCAAGGCCGCTGACGTGCCCATCGTCGTGGCCATGAACAAAATGGACCTCCCAGCCGCTGATCCCGAAAAAGTCCTGCGCGGCCTCTCCGAACACGGTGTCGTGTCCGAAGACTGGGGCGGCCAAGTGGCTGTGATGCCCGTGTCCGCCCTCACTGGCGAAGGCGTCAACGACCTTTTAGAGCGCATCCTGCTGGAAGCCGAAATGCTCGACTTGACGGCAGAGCCCAAGGCGCCGTTCGAGGGCCTGGTGATTGAGGCGCAAATGGAAAGCGGCATGGGGCCGATCGCCAGCGTCCTCGTCCGCAACGGCACCCTCCGCGTCGGCGACAGTCTCATCTGCGGCCAGGTCTACGGCCGGGCGCGAGCCCTCTTGGACTCGCAAGGCAAACGCGTTCCGAAAGCCCTTCCCTCGACCCCGATCCGAATCATGGGCTTGTCCGGCGTCCCGGAAGCCGGTGACATCATCCGGGTCTGCGCCAATGAACGTGAAGCCAAGGCGCTGGCAGACGAAGCGGCCCAACAGGCTCGCCAAGACACCTTGGCCGTCGACCGCGCCAGCATCAGCCTTGACGAAATGTTCAACCAGCTCAGCAAGGAGGATAAGCCCGAGCTGGCCATCGTCATCAAGGCCGACGTGCGCGGCAGCCTGGAAGCCATCACCGAGTCGATCAGCAAGCTGAAAAGCGACCGCGTCAGCGCCCGGGTGATACACGGCGGCGTCGGCGAAATCACAGAGAATGACGTGATGCAGGCGGCTGCCTCGCGCGCCCTCATCCTGGGCTTCCACGTCCGCGCCATGCCTGGCATCAACCGCCTCGCCAAGCAAAAAGGCGTCGATCTGCGGCTGTGTTCGATCATCTACGACCTCTTGCAGCAGGTCGAGGACGCCATGCGCGGCCAGCTCCAGCCCGAGTCCCGCGAAGCCCCTCTTGGCAGCGCGGAAATCATCCAAATCTTCGAAATCAGCAAGGCTGGCAAAATCTGCGGCTGCCGCGTGACCAGCGGCGTCATCCGGGTCAACGCCAAGGCCAAAGTCTACCGGGACAAGGAACTCATCTATCATGGCCACGTGGCGTCGTTGAAGCATTTCAAAAATGACGTGCGCGAAATCAAATCCGGCTTGGAATGCGGCATCCGCCTTGACAATTTCGAGGACTTTGAAGTCCATGACATCATTGAGGCCTTTGACCTGGTCCAGGTCGCCCCGCAGCTGTAAGTTCTATGGCCTTAAAGCCAGGGGGAAACGCTCCCGAGGAAACCAATAACATGTCTTCCGATCGATTGCTGCGAGTCAACGAATTGCTCAGGCGCGAACTGGGCGCGATCTTCACCACCCTCATCAGTCCGACATCGTCCACCCTGGTGACCGTGACCGGCGTGAAGACGGCTCCGAACCTGCGTGACGCCACCGTGCACGTGAGCGTCTATGGGGCCGAAGCGCAAGGCGAGGAAGTCCTTGCCCTGCTGAACGAGAAGCGGGCGCAAATCCAGGGTGAACTCGCCCGCAACGTCGTCCTGAAATATACGCCGCGCCTGCATTTCCGCCTGGACCGCACGGCTGCCAAGGCAGACCGGGTGTTGTCCATCCTGGAGAGCCTGCAAATGGACGGCGAGGGGCCAGGTGGCGGTGCCCCGAGTCCAGAACAGTGAGGCGCGAAGACATGGCACGTGCGCCTCTGCATCACATAGACGGCATCCTTCTCGTTGACAAGGCGCCGGACTGGACCAGCCACGATGTCGTCAGCTGTGTGCGCCGGCGCTTCAATTTGAGCAAGACCGGCCACTGCGGGACTCTTGACCCGCTGGCAACAGGCCTGCTGGTCCTGTTGCTGGGCAAGGGCACCAAGCACCAGGAGCGGCTGATGAGCGAAGACAAGGTCTATGCCGGAACCTTGCGCCTGGGCATTGAAACCGACAGCCAAGACCGCACCGGCAAGGTGACGGCAACCGCTGACCCAAGCGCCGTCACCGAAGAGCAATTGCGCTCGGCAGCCAGCCGGTTCCTCGGCGAACAGCTCCAGACCCCGCCCATGGTCTCCGCCCTGAAGAAAGATGGCCGGCCCCTGTATGCGCTGGCACGCCAAGGCAAGGTCGTCGAACGCGAACCGCGCCGGGTATGCATCAGCCGCTTTGACCTCACGCGCATTGCCCTGCCAGAGGCCGACTTCCTGGTGCACTGCAGCAAGGGCACTTACATCCGAACCTTGTGCGCCGACCTTGGCCAGGCTCTCGGCTGCGGCGCCCACATGAGCGAACTGCGCCGCCTCAGCAGCGGCGTTTTCCACGTCGAAAACGCCGCCAGCGTCGAAGCCGTCAAGAATTGGACGCTGGATGACCTGCTCCAGCATGTCATCCCCCTGGAACACCTGCCCAGCCTGAAAAGCCCCGGAGAACACGACGCTTGCAGACGTCACTGACATTCCAGCCGCCGGTCGTCTCCCGGCCGGCCGAATTGCCCGCAGTCGGCTGCCAGCGCGCTGCCATCGCCATCGGCGTGTTTGACGGCGTCCACCTGGGCCACCAGGCGATTCTGCGGCAGCTGACCGAGCTGGCCGCGCAAACCAAGGCCAGCCCTGTCGCCCTGTTCTTTGATCCTCATCCCCGCACCGTGCTTTTTCCCGATCGGCCGCTGCCCCTATTGACGACCGTTCCGCACCGGGAGCGCCTGCTGGGCGCAGCCGGCGCGGCATTCCTGGTTCGCTTTCCCTTTGATTCGGAGCTGGCCGCCCTGTCGCCCCGCGCTTTTCTTGATCGGTACTTTCTGGCGCCTGGCCTGACTGTCACCAGCTTCTGCGTCGGCGCCAACTGGCATTTCGGCTGCGGCAATGCCGGCAACGCCGAAACCCTGGCCGCATGGTCCCTTCCGCACCAGATAGTCACCACTGCGGTTCCGCCGCTCCTGCGCCAGGACAGCCGAATCAGCAGCACCAGAATCCGTCAGGCCGTTACCAGCGGCGACCTGGCCGAAGCCGCTGCCATGCTCGGCCGACCCTTCTCTCTCTTCGGCAACGTCATCCATGGCCACGGAATAGGCAGCGCCATCCTCCAATGCCCAACTGCGAATCTCGCGGCCAACAATACGATTTTGCCGCCTTTCGGAGTCTATGTCGCCACCGCTCAAAAAGGCGACCAGCGCTTCCGCGGCATCGCCTACGTCGGCGACGCGCCGACTATTCGAACCGAAGACAAACCGCAAGTGCTGGTCGAACTGCACCTCTTCGATGGCCACCATGATCTCTATGAACAGGAAATCTTAGTCGAATTCCGCCAATTCCTCCGAGCCAGCCAAAAATTCGCCTCTCCAGAAGCCTTGAAAAAACAAATTGACTGCGACATCAAAGCGGCTCGCTCCTACGATTTTTAGAGAATGTCCGTCCAAAGCCACGCCAGCCGCCTTGCCGCCAGCCACCAGGGGAATCATCAGATGCAACGCTACGATGTCACGCAATTGCGCTGCTATTGCGCCGAAATATTCCAGCTGGCCGGCATTCCTGCCGAGGACGCCGAGCTCACCAGCGCTGCGCTCGTCCTCACCGACATGCGCGGCATCCATTCGCACGGCGTTCTCCGGGCCGCCCACTACATCACCTGCATCCAGGCCGGCGGACTGCGGCCGGATGGTCGCCTTGAGGTCACGGCCGAGGGCGGCGCCTTTCTCCGCCTGAGCGCAACCGGCGGCATGGGCATTCCGGCCTCCATGCGAGCGACTGATCTGCTGATCGAACATGCCCGCACCCAGGCCGTCGTCATCGCGACCCTCAACCACAGCGACCACTACGGCGCGGCTGGACTCTATGCCCAGTGCTGCTCCGACGCTGGCCTGATCGGCTTCTCCATGAGCAACACCTGCCCCATGATCGCCGTCACCGGCGCCGGCGTCAAGGGCATCGGCAACAACCCCTTCGCCTACGCCGCCCCTGGACGCCGCCACCGCGGCATCCTCTTCGACGTCTGCATGAGCGTCGTCGCCAGCGGCAAAATCCAAATCGCCGCCGCCGAAAACAAAAAAATCCCAATGGGCTGGATTGTCGACCGCGACGGCCATCCGACTGACGACCCTCAGCACATCTACCAGGGCGGCTCTTTCCTGCCGTTCGCCGATCACAAGGGCTATGGCTTCGCGGTCATGGTCGAACTGCTCGCCGGCATCTTAGCCAATGCCGGCATTCTCTCGGAAGTCCGCTCCTGGAACAAAACCCCTGGCCGCGAATCAAACACCGGCCACTGCTTCCTCGCCATCAACCCGGCCTTCTTCGGCGGCGAAGAGCATTTTCGACAACGCATCGACCAAATGATCGACAGCCTGACCAGCGCCCGCAAAGCCCCGGGCTGCGACCGCATCTTCTACCCGGGCGAAATCGAATTCATCCACGAGGCCGACGCCCTCGAACACGGCGTCCCCTTGCCGACGCCCTCCGTGGATGAACTGAAAAAGGCCGGAAAGCTGGTCGGACTGCCCTTCACTCTCCAACCCCTCCCTCCCCTCCCTGCCTGACCGCCGCCGTCCCGCTCGCCCTCCACATCTCACGCCCACCCCGCCGGCCCGATTGCTGCTATGCTTAATTTCTGGCGTCGCCAATCCAAAAAACGCCCTCTCCAACCCTCGGCGCCTCTTCCGAGCGTCACGGCGTTCTGGCGGCAGAACCTGGTCGTCGTCTGGATTTCTCAATTCATTTCGCTGATGGCCTTTTCGCTGTCCGTGCCTTTCACGCCCTTTTACATCCGCTTCCTGGGCGTCAGCGCGGAAGCCGATGTCAAGCTCTATTCCGCCCTCGCCGCAGCCCTAGGCTCACTGACCTTCGCGACTATGGCTCCGATCTGGGGCGTGCTTTCCGACCGATTCGGCCGGAAAGCCATGCTGCTGCGGGCCAATTTCGGCGGCATGGTCGTGCTCGGGCTCATGGGCATGGCGCCCTCGGTCGGATTCTTCGTCTTCATGCGCATGATGCAAGGCATGTTCACCGGCACCATGAGCGCCGCCATGACCCTCGTCTCCTGCGGCACCCCGAAACACCGCCAGGGCTTCGCTCTCGGCGTACTCAGCGCCGGCGTCTATTCCGGTGACATGACCGGACAATTCATCGGCGGCGTCCTGGTGGAATGGTACGGCTACCGAAACGCCTTCTTCATGTCATCCTTCTTTCTCATGTTGTCCGGCCTCCTGGTCGCCTGGCTCGTCCGGGAGACATTCATCCCACCGCCGAAAACACCCCGAAAGGCGCAGGCCGGGCCTCGGTTCGCCAAGTTGATAGAAACTATCCGGCCATGCATGCCCCTGTATGTCATGCTGTCCTTCATGATGCTGGCCCGCGTGCTCGACAACTCCCAGATGCCAATCTTCGTCGAAATGCTCAACGGCGGCGTCGGCGTCGCCGGAGCGGCGCGCTGGACTGGCCGCGTAGCCGGCGTCGCCAGCCTCGGCGCCATGCTCTCCGGACTGCTGATCGGACGCCTGCTCGACCGACTCCCCCCAGCCCGCGTCGCCCAGGCCGCCGCCATCGGAGCGGCCTGCGTCATGGGCCTGATCGCCGTGCTGCCGCCCGCCTTGCTCAACATGGAACGCATCGAGTTCCTGGGAAGCTCGGTCGCGCCAGCCGTCCTGATGCTTCTGCCGCTCCGCTTCCTCATGATCTTCTGCTCCGCTGGCCTGGAGCCGGTCACCAACTATTGGCTGTCCCAAATCACCCCCGCCGAAAAAAAAGGCATCATTTTCGGGTTTGCCGTCACCTGGCGCTCTATCGGCTCCGTGCTCGGCCCCCTTCTCGGCGGCCTCATCTCCATCAAATTCGGGGTGACCGCCATCTTCTTCATCGGGCCGCTGCTCTTCCTCCTCCTCGTCCCCATCACCAACTGGAGCAAAAAAACCCTGGCGCTGCAAGAATCCACTGCATGAGTACCCGCTCATCGCAATTTTTTGCGTTTTATCCCATCGCTACGCAACTTCTTGGGACAACAAGTGTCGTAACGTTGAGTTACCCGCCTGCCTTCCAGCCTCGCCGCGGCCGGGCTGCCGCTGTTTTCCCACCCCTTGGCCTGCAAGGACTTTGAATTATGAAAGAAATCACTACGAGGCCCAGAAACCTGTGCTGGGCCATCGCGTTCGTCGGCGCCTTCATGTTCGTCATCGGCCTGATCATCATGAAGCTGGGAAATTGCTCCGCCATGGTGCCAGCCACAGCCGCCGCCCTAACCGTCACCCTGCTCGGAATAGTGGGTTCGGGACGGTGCGCCTTTGCCCGACGCCAGGCCATAGAAGAAACCGAGGCCAAGTCGTTCCGCCAGCAGCACGGCAACACCGAACTGTTTGACGACGCTGACGAAGCCGTGCGCATGGCCACGAGAGCCAACGAGCAGTACGTCAAGTATTTCATTCCCATCTTCACCTTCCTGCTCGGCCTCAGCATGACCATCACCAGCGCCATGGTCTGGCGCTCCTGGAGCCAGCAGCCGGCCTTCCCGGTCGCCCCAAACCCCATGCCCCTGGCCATCCTGGCCATCTGCTGCTGCATCGGCGCTCTCATCATCGGCAGCTATTTCATCGGCACTAGCCGGGAAAAAGGCTGCCGCTGGCTCCGACCCGCCGCCGCCTGGCTGTTCTTTACCGGATTCCTGTTCCTGGCCGCTGGCGCCGCCCTCTTCCTGGAGCATTTCCAGAAAGCCGCAGACGTCGCGGACATCACCGTGGCCCGCGTCGGACTGGCCATCCTGATCGTCCTGGCCATCGAGTTCCTGCTCAGCTTCGTCATTGAATTCTACCGGCCGCGCATGCCCGGCGAAGAAGAACGCCCCTTGCCTGAAAGCCGTCTGCTGGCCCTGTTCACAGAGCCGGGCGGCATGGCCCGCAACGTCGCCGCTTCGCTGGACTACCAATTCGGCTTCCAGGTCTCAGAAGTCTGGTTCTACCGCTTCCTGGAACGAACCGTCGTCCCACTCGTCGCCATCATGGCCTTTACCCTCTGGTTGCAAACCTGCCTAGTCGTGATCAGCACCGAGGAAAATGGCATCTTGGAACGCTTTGGACGCGTCGTCAACCAGGAACCCCTCCAACCAGGACTCTATGTCAAGCTGCCAGCGCCCTTCTCACGCATCCACCGCTTCGAAATTGAACACGTCCAGAAAATCGTCATCGGCGCCGAACATCATCACGGCGAAGGCGGCCATGATGGACATGACGGACATAACCCCGAACAACAAGCCCACAGCGGCAAAGTCATCCTCTGGAGCACAAAGCACGTCGACAATGAAGCCAACTTCATCGTCGCCCTGGACCAGGATGATGCGTCGTTGCGCAAGGACAGCGCCGCTCCCCAAAACCAGGAGGGCGCCCCGCCGCTCAGCGTCGGACTCATCTCCGCCCACATTCCCCTTTACTTCAAAGTCAAGAACCTCTACGACTTTTACTACCGCCATCAGAACCCGGGCAAGACCCTGCAAAACATCGCCACCCGGGAGCTGCTCCGGTTCCTGGCCAGCTCCGACTTCAGTGACGTACTCGGCCCGCGCCGCTCAGAAGGACGCCTCCTCCTGGATAAACGCATCCAGGCAATGGCAGACGAACTCTCCCTCGGCGTCGAAATCGTGTTCATCGGCCTGGCGGGCGTGCATCCTCCCGTCGACGTCGGCCCGGCCTACGACCAGGTCGTCGCCGCCCGGGAAACAAAATTCGAGCAAATCCTCTTGGCTGACGCCTACGCTGCCAGCCGCGGCCCCCTTGCCCAAGGCCAGGCCGCCGCTTTGCTTGACTTGGCCAGCGCCTACCGCCAGGAACGCAGCCAGGTGTCAGAAGCCGAAGCCGAACGATTCCTGAGACAGCTCAAAAGCTATGAGGCCGAACCGTCCCTCTTCAAGCTGAACAGCTTCCTGGACGTCATGGCAACAGACGGCGCACCAGCCAGGAAATACATCCTCACCAATAAAGACAACCGCGAAGTCCTCATCTTCAACCTCGAAAAGAAACTGCGCTCCAGCCTCCTGGACCTGAACTTGTCCATGGATAATCAGTAAACGCCGCACACGCTAGCGACGCGAAAAACACTTGCCCAAAAACACGCCATCCTAAAAAATAACCAACAGGAGCCTCCCGGATCATGAGCGAACAAGTCAAAACCCATGGCATACTGCAGCATTGGCCCATTGCCAGCCTGGCCCTATTCGTCGTCATCATCTTTCTGGTCGCGCTAGTGACGTTCCAAGTCAAGGAAACCGAGTATGCTGTCATCAAGACCTTCGGCAAAGCCAAGGTCGACTCAGCGGGCAATATCATCCAGTACGCGCCTGGACTCCATGTCAAATGGCCGTTCATCGACCAGGTCTGGCGGCATGACAAACGCCTGCAATGCTATGAACTGACAGCCGGTCACTTAGAGCAAATCATCACCCGCGACCAATACCAAATCGTGGTCTCCACATACGTGCTCTGGCGCGTCGGCGACCCGGGACTTTTCCTGAAACGCCTGAAGTCAACCGAGGAAGTCGAGGAAAAGCTCGACGCGGTGGTCCGCAATTGCCGCAACAGCATCATCCCACAGCACAATTTCACCGAGCTGATCAACACCGAGACGAGCGAGCACAAAATCGCCCAGATCGAAAGCGAGATGCTGGCTGCCATCAGCAAGACGACGATGGAGGACTTCGGCATTGAAGTGACGCGGGTCGGTTTCCGGCAGATCGGCTTCCCGGAACTGGTGACCACCAAGGTGTTTGACCGCATGAAGGCAGAGCGCGAAAGCAAGTCCGAACGCCATATCGCCGAAGGCAAGAGCGAAGCCCAGCGCATCCGCTCCGAAGCTGACCGCAAAGCCAGCGAAATCCTGGCCCAGGCCGAAGCCGAGTCCAAGCGCATCCGCGGCGAAGGCGATGAAGCGGCGGCCAAACACTACGCCGTCTTCCAGCAGAATCCCGACCTGGCCCTGTTCCTGCGCAACCTGGAAGCGCTCAAAGTCAGCCTCAGCGACCGCGACACCCTCATCTTAGACACAGACACGCCGCCCTACACGCTGCTCAAGCAAGGCGCTGCCAGCATCCCGGCCAACGCGCCCCAGCCAAAAGCGACGTCCAGCCCGTCCGCCCGCTAAACTAAGCTGGCCGACTGCCGCCGCCCCAGCCGGGGCCTCCTCAACCTCCAACTCCTTGGCAAGCGACTGTTGTTATGGAAGACAAAGAACACCTTACGCCACCCGCCGCCGACCCGGTGAGCTCCGCCGCCCCGCCGGACACCTTGCAAAGCTCTGGCATGCAGGCGCTCATGCGCATGCTCAGAATCCTCTTCCAGGGCCTGCGAGTACTCATCATCATCATCTTCGTCTATCTGCTCTTCAGCGGCATGTTCCGCGTCGACGATCAGAACGAGGCCATGCTGTTCCGCTTCGGCGCCTTGCAGACCAGGGTCATTGACCCGGAACGCGGCGAGTCGCCCATCCTCACCAGCGGGAAATGGTACTGGGCCTGGCCATACCCGGTCGATTGGGTCAAGGAAATCCCCGCCCAGAAATCCGTCACCGTCTCTACCGGCGAAGTCTTCCTGCCACGCATCAACCCCAGCCTCATGGACCCGAAAGAACTGCCACCAGCGGAAAATTTCCTTCGTCCTGGCAGTGACGGGTATCTGATCAGCGGCGACACCAACATCCTTCATACCCGCTGGGAAGTCAACTTCCGCATCGTCAATTCCGCTAAATATTACCTGAATTTCTACGATGACGAGGAAGCGCAATCTAGCGCTGACAGCCACAGCCGCCATCAGAAACACCGCCAGCGCGGCACCGAGGCCATTATCCGAAATCTCCTGACCAACGCCGCACTGGCCGAAATGGCCACCTGGCGCGTAGAAGACCTCCTGGCTACAAGCCGCACCCTGCCCAACGGCAAAGTCGAAAATATCAAGGACAAAGTCCAAGAACGCCTGCTCGACTTCCTGGAAGAAGTCGACCTCGGCGTCCAGGTTCAATCCGTCAACCTGATCGACTTGCAACCGCCCCTGGCCACCATGGAAGCCTTCCGCAAAGTCAACGAGGCTTCGGAAACCGGCCGCGCAGAAGTCCTCAAAGCCAAAAGCTATGCTGAAAGCGTCGTCCTGGCCGCCCAGGGCAATGCCTACCGCATCGTTGACGAAGCCAAGAGCTACCGCACCCGCGTGGTCGAATCCGTCAAGGCAGACAGCGCCTACTTCGAGGCCGTCCTGGCAGAGTACCGCAAAAACCCCGAGACCATGCTGACAGCTTTGTACACGGACGCATTGCGTCTCGCCCTGGCCCAGGCGCCTAACAAGTACATCGTCCATAGCTTGCCGGGCGGCAGCCAGGAAATCCGCCTGCAAATCGGCCAGGTCCCGGAAAAAAATGAAAGCGCCACGGCGCCGGCCCAGGAATAGTCCCTGGTCGTCGACCATTCCAATAGGAAGCCCGCATCATGACAGAGCTTGCCCATCCTAACACTGCCCCTGCCAGCACCGAGCCGCCCTGCCCGAAAGCAGAACGCCGGCGGCGGAACCGACCCGAGTTCATCCGCCTCGGAATCGCACTCTTGGGCGGAATTCTCGTCCTGAACTCCTATCTGGCCAAAATCCTCTTCGGCGGCCATGTCGACCCCATTGCCCGCGATCTGAGCGCCTTCATCGGCGCGCTGATGCTCAGCCTGCCGATTTTCTGGGAGGCCGCCTGCGATCTGATCAAAGGCAAGGTACACATGAATGAACTGGTCGCCCTCGGCCTGCTCGCCGCCTTTGCCAGCGGCGACTACCACACCGCCGGCGCCGTCGCCTTCTTCATGCTCATCACCATCACCATCGAAAAACGCACCGCCATCGGCGCCGAAGCCGCCATCGAAGCCGTGGTCAGACTGACCCCGCGCCTGGCCCGGCGAGTGAGCAAAAACGGCAGGGAAGAGCAGGTCGACGCGATCAACGACCTGAAAACCCATGACGTCTGCCGAGTCCGACCAGGAGAAAATTTTCCTGCTGACGGCGTCATCCTCAAGGGCACCAGCACGGTCAACCAGGCTACCATCACCGGCGAATCCCTGCCGGTTGACAAGGCCGTGGACTCGGAAGTCTACGCCGGCACCCAGAACCTGACCGGATTGGTGGAGTTCAAAGTCACCCGGGTCGGCGCTGACACCACCCTGGGTAAAGTCAGAAACCTGATTGCCGACGCGGAACGCTCGAAACTGCCGATCATGCGCATGATCGACAACTACGTCGGCTACTACACGCCGACGATTCTAATGATTGCTGGCCTGGCCTGGTTCATCACCGGCCGGATCGACCGAGTCATCGCCGTCCTAGTCATGGCCGTGCCGGCCGCCTTGGTGATCGCAACCCCCTCTGCCGTGATTGCCGCCATCGCCGCCGCCTCCCGCCTCGGAATCCTAATCAAAGATGTCACCCACATTGAACTGGCCGCCAAAATCAAGGCGGTCATCTTTGACAAAACCGGCACCCTGACCGAAGGCAAGCTCGAAGTCGCCCGCCTGCAACCGGCGGAAAACGTTGAACTGGCTGATCTGCTCATGGTAGCCACCAGCGCAGAACATCACAGCAATCACCCGGCCGCCGAAGCCATGCGCAAACTGGCCAAGGAAGCCGGCATCCAATGGCATCCGCCAGAACAATACAAGGAAGTCGCCGGCAAAGGCGTACAGGCGACCTTCAACGGCAAGAACTGCCTGGTGGGCCGGGAATCCTGGCTCGCTGAGGAGGGCGTTGACACCAGCGCTTGCAAAGAAAGCCTGGCCGAAGGCGAAAACGAAGGCATGAGCATCGTCTGCGTCGCCCGTGACAACCAAGTCATGGGCTGGATTGGCTTGCGCGACGCCATCCGTCCAGTGACAGCCGAAGCCATCAGCATGCTGAAAGAACTTGGCGTGCAGCAGTGCTGCATGATCACCGGCGACAACGACCGCGTCGCCCAGACCGTCGCCGCCCAAGTCGGCATCACCGAAGTCAAATCTCGCTGTCTGCCGGAACAAAAAGAAGAATACGTGCGCGAACTCAAGAAGACCGGGGTCATGGTCGCCGTTGTCGGTGACGGCGTCAACGATGCGCCGGCCCTGGCAGCCGGTGACATCGGCATAGCCATGGGAGCGATCGGCAGTGACGTGGCCGTGCAAAGCGCGTCTGTCGCCCTGATGAACAACGACCTGCGCCGCATTCCCTTCCTGATCGGCCTGGCCCGGAAAACCAGGATGCTGATGAACCAGAATTTGTTCATCGGGCTGGTCTTCATTGTCGGCGGCGTCTATTTCGCCACCCTTGGCCATGTCACCCCGGTCGGCGCTGCCCTGCTCCACAGCATCAGCTCCCTGTTTGTCATCTTCAACAGCGCCCGCCTGGTTCGCTCCGGAGAAACCATGCCAGGCCAGGATGCGACGTGACACCGGGTCTGACACGGAATATCCCGTCTGATTGTGCTGCAAGCAGACGGCAGCCCAAAAGCAAGACTTTTCCGCCAGAAGAATTTGAATAACCCGGGACGCCTGTTGCCATGACGCCGAATCCGTGTTACAGTATGGCCTGCAAACCCGCCGCTGACTCAATTCAATCTATTGACTTTTATCATCGCCGCAGGGCAATTTCGATGCCCTGTCAGCAGGAGACGGCTCATGGTCGCAAGTAAAGACAACGTGGTGGTGGAGGCCATTGGCCTGACCAAGATTTTCCGTGATTTCTGGGGCCGCCCAAAGGCCCGCGCCGTCAACGGCATCGACTTCACCGTGCGGCGCGGCCAAGTGTTCGGATTGCTGGGGCCGAACGGCTCCGGCAAGTCAACCACCGTGAAGATGATCCTAGGCCTGCTCTTCCCCAATCGCGGCGTCCTGAAAGTCTTTGGTGAAGAACCGCAGAACGTCGACATGAAAAGCCGCATCGGCTATCTGCCAGAGGAAACTTACCTGTACCGCTACCTGACCGCCATCGAGACCCTCGACTTCTTCGGCGCACTCTTCGGCCAAAGCGTCGAAATGCGCCGGGAACGCAGCAAACAACTCCTGGAAATGGTCGGACTGGCTCACGCCTTCAACCGCCCAGTCGGCGAATTCTCCAAAGGCATGGCGCGACGCATCGGCCTGGCCCAAGCCCTGGTCAACGACCC
>Ga0123334_1000464_pt1 | contig 55369 bp, 54 predicted proteins | sample BiotimSIPDNA_FD_89706 | JGI IMG/M metagenome (GOLD analysis project Ga0123334, IMG submission 89706) | Anaerobic biogas reactor microbial communites from Washington, USA - Biogas_R1 time_0 SIP DNA | ecosystem: Engineered > Bioreactor > Anaerobic > Unclassified | place: Washington, USA...
GCGTTCGGGTGATTTCATCACATTAGAGCCTGAACAGGTGCAGTACATGGATGTCTCGCCCAAGCAGGTGGTGTCCGTGGCTGCGGGGCTAATTCCCTTTCTGGAGCATGATGATGCGAACCGTGCACTGATGGGCGCTAACATGCAGCGCCAGGCAGTACCTTTACTTGCCTCCGAGGCTCCTCTCATTACTACCGGGCTGGAAGCCGGCGTGGCTCGTGACTCCTGTGCGGTTATTGTTTCGGAGATAGATGGCATTGTGGCCTCTGTTTCCGCAGATCAGATTGTAATCACAAAGGATGGGGCGCTGCCTGAGAAGAAGCTTAAGCACGACCCTGCAAATGGCGTTTGCGTCTACTCTGTCCGCAAGTTTATGAGGTCAAATGCGGCCACCTGCATTAACCAGCGTGTTTTGGTTGCTCGTGGTGAGGAGGTTAAGAAGGGTGAGGTGATTTCTGATGGTCCCTGCACCAAGAACGGTGAGCTGGCCTTGGGCAAAAACGTCCTGGTGGCTTTCATGCCGTGGAATGGTTATAACTTTGAAGATGCCGTACTGATTAGCGAGCGGATCGTGAAGGATGATGTTTTTACCTCAATCCATATTGACGAGTTTGAAATCGGCGCACGCGATACCAAGCTGGGGCCTGAGGAGATAACTCGCGATATTCCCAACCTGGGAGAAGAGGCTCTCAAAAACCTGGGAATGGATGGGGTGATCCGCGTTGGCGCCGAGGTGAAGCCGGGCGACATTCTGGTGGGCAAGATTACTCCCAAGAGTGAGACGGAACTGGCACCCGAGGAGCGCCTGCTGCGGGCAATCTTTGGTGAAAAGGCGGCCGATGTGAAAGATACCTCTCTGAGGGTTCCCTCCGGGACTTATGGTATCGTGATGGATGTCAAGGTGGCGGCTAAGAAGGAGACTGAAAAAGCTGCGGAAAGGCGTAAAGAAGGCAATAGCGCTTCTGAGCTCAAAAGGCATTCACGGCAAATCCAGGAAGAGTATAAGAACAAGATGGACGAGCTCAAAGAGCAGTTGACTGAGGCGTTGAGCAACATTTTGTTGGGCGAAAAAATCCCCCTGGATGTGGTTAACAGTGAGACGGGTGAAATTATTATCCCTGCTAACCGCAAGATTACCAAGACGCTTTTGCGCAAGCTGGCGGCGGTTCATGAATTGATTGAGATTGACCCTTCACCCATTCGCAACAAGATTAATGAAATTGTGGGTGGTTTTCATAAGAAGTTTGAAGATGTTCGCACTCAGTATGAAGACGACCTGGGGCAGATTGAAGCCGGGGAGGATATTGACCCTGGAGTCGTTAAGTCTGTCAAGGTCTACATAGCCTCCAAGCGGAAGCTTTCTGTGGGCGATAAGATGGCCGGCCGTCATGGTAACAAAGGTGTGGTAGCCAAGATTGTCCCCGAGGAAGACATGCCGTTTCTGGCCAATGGAGAATCCGTGGATATTGTTTTGAACCCGTTGGGGGTACCTTCCCGAATGAACGTGGGGCAGGTATTGGAAACCCACCTGGGTTGGGCCGCCAAGGAGCTGGGGATGTATTTTGAGACCCCTGTTTTTGACGGCATTGGTGAAAAGGAAATTTGCTCCTATCTAAGCAAAGCAGGGTTGCCGGAGAATGGGAAAACCCACTTGATTGATGGGCGGAGTGGTGAGCGCTTTGATCAGGAAGTGGTTGTGGGTTACATCTACATGATGAAGCTTGACCACCTGGTAGCCGATAAGATTCATGCTCGCGCTGTGGGACCGTACTCTCTGGTCACGCAGCAGCCGCTGGGCGGAAAGGCCCAGTATGGTGGCCAGCGCTTTGGAGAAATGGAAGTTTGGGCACTGGAGGCGTATGGCGCAGCTTATGCGTTGCAGGAAGTCTTGACGGTGAAGTCTGATGACGTGCAGGGACGCACGCGTATTTACGAAAGCATTGTGAAGGGAGATAACTCTCTGGATGCAGGTGTGCCTGAATCTTTCAACGTGCTTGTTAAGGAGATGCAATCATTGGGCATGGATGTTCGTGTCGGCAGCGGTGGTGAAGAAGGAGCTCTGTTAGCCAGTGCTAAGCAGCTTCAGGACGACACCGCTTTTGAGCCCTCGCTTGAGGAAGGTCCAAGCTTTGGCGAGGCTAAAAAAGAAGAAAGTTCGGGGAAAGATGTATTGGCCTCTTTGTTCGCAGACGATGAAGAATAATTGAACCGGATAACAAGAAAAGAGATAATGACGACTACAGATACAATTCAGAAACAGGCAACCCAAAAACTGTTGGGCATGGGGAAGGTGAACCAGGTGGATTACGTCTCCATTACCGTGGCGTCTCCTGATACCATCCGGTCCTGGTCCAAGGGGGAAGTAAAGAACCCTGAAACGATAAATTATCGCACTTTTAAGCCTGAAAAAGGAGGCTTGTTCTGTGAACGCATTTTTGGCCCTGTTAAAGACTGGGAATGCTCTTGCGGAAAATACAAGCGCATTAAGCACCGTGGGGTGGTCTGTGACCGCTGCGGTGTGGAGGTGACTTTGGCCCGCGTGCGCCGTGAGCGCATGGGGCATATTGAGTTGGCCGAGCCGGTTACTCATATCTGGTATTTTAAGTGTGCTCCTTCTCGTATTGGGCTGGTCCTGGACATGAGCATCAAGGAGCTTGAGCGGGTGGTCTATTATGAAGACTATATCGTTGTAGAACCTGGCTCTACGGGCCTGGAGAAGCATCAGTTGCTCAATGAAATTGAATATATGGAGGCCTGCTCCATGTATGGAGAAGATGCTTTTGTGGCCAAGATGGGGGCCGGAGCCATCCGTGAAGCTTTGGAGAAAGTGGACTTACAGGAAGATATTGACCGCGTCTCCGAAGATATGGCCGCTACCAGAAGCAAGCAGACAAAAAAGAAGCTCAGCCGCAGAATTAAGCTTTTGCAAGGGTTCCTCTATTCGCATACACGTCCTGAATGGATGGTGCTGACAGTGCTGCCGGTGATTCCTCCGGATTTGAGGCCTTTAGTTCCACTGGAAGGGGGCCGCTTTGCGACTTCGGACCTGAATGATCTGTATCGGCGTGTTATTAACCGCAACAACCGTTTGAAAAATCTGCTGGACCTGAAAACACCAGAAGTGATTGTTCGAAATGAAAAGCGGATGCTGCAGGAGGCTGTGGACGCTCTGTTGGACAATGGCCGCCATGGGCGTGCCGTTTCGGCAGTTGGCAATCGTGACTTGAAATCTCTGAGCGATATGCTCAAGGGCAAGAGTGGACGCTTTCGGCAGAACCTTCTGGGCAAGCGTGTCGATTACTCTGGCCGCTCGGTGATTGTGATTGGACCGGAGCTGAAGGTACACCAATGCGGACTGCCCAAGAAAATGGCGCTGGTTCTTTTTGAGCCGTTTATTATTCGCCGTTTGAAAGAGCTTGGCTATGTGCATACCGTTCGCTCTGCCAAGAAGTTGATTGAGCGCCAGCCCAAGGAAGTATGGGACGTGCTGGAAGAGGTAACTCGTGGCCACACAGTGCTTCTTAACCGTGCCCCGACGCTTCACAGGCTTTCCATTCTTGCATTTGAGCCAGTCTTGATTGAAGGAGAAGCTATTCGTATTCACCCCCTGGTTTGTACGGCTTTTAACGCAGACTTTGACGGTGACCAGATGGCCGTGCATGTGCCGTTATCCGTGGAGGCGCAGATGGAGGCTCGCCTGTTGATGCTTTCATCTCATAATATTTTCAACCCTTCCAGTGGCAAGCCGATCATGACACCCACACAGGATATCACCCTGGGTTGTTATTATTTGACGGCAGAGCCGCGGACAGCTGAAGACAATAAGGAAAAGCCTTATCTTTTTGGCAATAAATTTGAAGCTATCTATGCGTACCTGGATGGATCCATCCGCGTGCATGAGAAAATACGCATCGCCAACCCCGACTACGGAGTTAAGACGATCTTCGGCACCCCCGAGGGGCGCGTGATAGAGACAACGGTGGGGCGGGTTCTCTTTAGCGAAGTTTGGCCCGAGGAGCTGGGTTACTTTAACAAAATCGCCGGTAAATCTCAGTTGGGCAACTTAATCGCTGCCTGCTACAAACATTGCGGCCATGATCGCACTGTGGAGACTCTGGATAAGCTCAAAGAGTTTGGCTTCCGCTATGCTACTCGCGCGGGGCTTTCCATCGGAATGGTGGATATGATTGTCCCGAAGGAAAAGAATCAGCAGATTGAAATTGCCCAGAAGCAGGTGAATGAGACTCAGAAGCAATTTGCCAGAGGTTCGATTACCAGCGGGGAGCGTTACAATAAGATCATTGATATTTGGACTCACTGCAGTGACGAGATTGCGCGGGTGATGCTTTCCACGCTGAAAGAAAACGGAGGACGCTCTGAGTATAATCCTCTCTTTTTGATGGTGGATTCGGGCGCTCGCGGTAACAAACAGCAGGTGCGTCAGCTGGCTGGAGTCCGCGGCTTGATGGCCAAACCTTCGGGAGAGATTATTGAGAATCCGATTCTCTCCAACTTCCGTGATGGTTTGACTGTGCTGGAATACTTTATTTCGACGCACGGAGCTCGCAAAGGCCTGGCAGATACGGCCCTTAAGACGGCAGACTCAGGCTATATGACCCGTAAACTGGTGGACGTTTCTCAGGATGTTATCATTCGTGAGGAAGACTGCGAAACGCTTAACGGCATTTGGGTGCGTGCAATCGTGGATGGGGATGAAGAGCGTGTCAAGCTGACTGAGCGCATTATCGGCCGCCATGCTTGCGATGATATCTATGACCCGATGGATAACCGCAAGATTTTGGTGCCTGCCGGCTCTGAAATTGATGAGACGATAGCGGACATGATTGACGATATCGGCATCGAAAGGGTGAAGATTCGCTCTGTGCTGACTTGTGAAAGCCGTTTTGGGGTTTGCGCCTGTTGTTATGGCCGCAACCTGGCTACGGGCCGAAAAGTGGGCATTGGAGAATCGGTCGGCATTATTGCCGCTCAATCCATTGGTGAGCCTGGTACCCAGTTGACGATGCGTACGTTCCATATCGGCGGTACGGCGTCTCAGACGTTTAAGCAGCCTGAAATTCGCATTCACCATGATGGGACTCTCAGCTATACGGATTTGCGTGTTGTGGAAATTGAGGGTGGCCAGATTGTGCTCAACAAGAACGGTTCCATAGCGATTCTTGATGAGACGGGCGATGTGCTTGAAGAGCACAAAATCGTCATTGGTGCCTGCATTATGAAGGCGCAGGGCGAGAAGGTGAAGAAGGGCGAGCTGCTTGTCCGCTGGGATCCTTACAATGTGCCTGTCATTTCTGAGCGCGATGGTGTGGTACAGTTCCAGGATATCATCGAGGGTATTACGGTGGAGCATGAAAACAGCACCGCCGGCTCTCCCAACCTGATGGTGGTGGAGCACAGGGATGATATGCACCCGCAGATCAATATCCTTGACAAGGAGGGGACGATTGTGGGGGCTTACCCCATTCCCTCCGGAGCCCACATTGTGGTGGAAAACGGTGCAACAATTCATGCCGGCGCGCAGTTGGCCAAGACACCGCGCCGCCAGTCCAGAACCAGAGATATTACGGGCGGTTTGCCTCGGGTGGCAGAGCTCTTTGAGGCACGACATCCCAAGGATGCCGCCGAGATTGCCCGCTTTGATGGGTTTGTGGATATTGGTCCTACGGTTAAGGGGAAGAAAACGGTGATCGTTACTGATCCAAAAACAGGCGAACGTGAGGAGCATCAAATTCCGCTCAGTAAGCATGTGGTCGTCTTCAAGGGTGACCATGTCCGAAAGGGCCAGCAGTTGACGGAAGGCTCGGTCGTGCCGCATGAGATATTGGATGTTTGCGGTCCCCAGGAGCTGCAGGAGCATCTTTTAAATGAGGTGCAGGAGGTTTACCGCACGCAAGGCGTTTCGATCAATGATAAGCATATTGAGATTATCATTCGGCAGATGCTGCGTAAGGTTCGTATCACTGAGCCTGGCGACTCTCTCTTCCTCTGGGGTGAACAGGTGGACCGTATCGCTTTTGAAGAAGAGAATAAGCGCATTGAACAGATGGGTGGACGCCCTGCGGAAGGTCAGCCGGTTTTACTGGGTATTACCAAGGCCTCGTTGCAGACGGACTCCTTCCTGAGTGCAGCTTCTTTCCAGGATACGACTCAAGTGCTGACCGAAGCGGCCACTACAGGCAGAGTAGATGTCTTGCGTGGCTTCAAAGAAAATGTGATCATGGGTCGCCTGATTCCGGCTGGAACTGGTTTTGCGGCCTATAGCACGGTGAAGCTCAACCCGCTGGTGCAGCCGATTGAAGAAGAGGTTGTCCCTGAGGAAGAAGAAACAGAGGAAAATCCGGACCGTGTTTCGGAGCTCAAGAGAATCCTTGGAACTCACGAAGTTTATGAGACGGAGAGTTCTGAAGAAGAGGATGCTGGAGCCGACGAGGAGGCCGACTCCTAAGATTTATCCTTTCTGGGAGGGAGTTTTTTAAGGAAATCTCCCCCTAGGAGGAGTGTTTAAAGTAAGAAACAGAGAGAAAATACCTCTTTGATAAAAAAAGTTAAGAGAAGTGATTGCCAAACTGGCGTCTCACTGCTAGGATAACGCGCTCTGTCTCTGTAAGACAGATGAGTGCAGAAACGATATAAAGAATGCCAACTATTAACCAACTCGTCCGTAAGGGACGTAAGAAGTTGAACTATAAGTCCAAGGCTCCGGCCTTGGAGAGATGTCCTTTCCGTCGTGGGGTATGTTTGCAGGTAATGACCCGTACCCCCAAGAAGCCGAACTCAGCCATGCGTAAGGTGGCCAAGATTCGTCTTTCCAATGGATATGAAGTGATCGCGTACATCCCTGATGAAGGGCACAACCTCCAGGAACACTCGATTGTTTTGGTGCGTGGCGGTCGTATAAAAGATTTGCCAGGTGTCCGCTATCATATTGTTCGCGGCACACTGGATACGGCTGGTGTTGAAAAGCGCCGTGTGAGCCGTTCTAAGTATGGAGTGAAGAAACCCAAGGCGCCCGCCAAGAAGAGTTAGTTTTAAGAATATGTCTCGTCGTCGTCGTGCTGTTCGTAGGGCTGTTGCAGAAGATGCTAAATATCATAGCGTCCTGGTCGCCCGTCTGATTAATAAAGTGATGAAATGGGGTCAGAAATCCAAAGCCCAGAGGATTGTTCACAAGGCTTTTGATATTCTTGCTGAAAAGAACCCCGGTGTGGAGCCTATGGCAATCGCCCAGCGTGCCATAGATAACGTGAAGCCACGGTTGGAGGTTAAGGCCCGCCGTGTAGGTGGCGCCACATACCAGGTTCCTCTGGAGGTGCCTGGTGATCGTCAGATTTCTTTGGCTATTCGCTGGATTGTGGCTCTTGCTGATGCTCGTAAAGGGATGCCCATGGAAAACGCATTGGCAAATGAACTTTCAGAAGCTGCTCAAGGGCAGGGTAGCGCCATTCGCAAGCGGGATGATATGCACAGAATGGCCCAGGCCAATAAAGCATTCGCCCACTTCCGCTGGTAAGAACCACTAGTTCGAAAAGGTACGCCCCGATTTTCTTTGGCGGGGCGTTTTTATTCAATTTACTTTACTGTTAGGTGCAAGAAACAAAAGACATACAAACTGAGGTCGTCAACCCCAACGCGCCCGATCGTGCTTATCCGCTCGAGAGGACGCGCAATATTGGTGTAGCCGCTCATATTGATGCAGGCAAAACGACTACTACCGAACGTATCCTCTATTATACCGGGCTGATTCATAAAACCGGTGATGTGCATGATGGCAATACGGTCACTGACTGGATGGAGCAGGAGCGTGAGCGGGGGATTACGATTACCTCTGCCGCGATTGTCTGCTATTGGACCCAGAAGCAGGAGCCAGGGATTGTCAAATCGTACACGGGCATTCCACATCGTATTAATATTATTGACACGCCAGGCCACGTGGATTTTACCGCTGAGGTAGAGCGCTCCATGCGTGTTCTGGATGGTGCCGTTTCCGTTTTTTGTGCCGTGGGCGGCGTTCAGCCTCAATCAGAGACTGTGTGGCGCCAGGCGACCAAGTACAAGGTCCCGCGCATTGCTTTCATCAACAAGATGGACCGTGTCGGCGCGAACTTCAACTCGGTCATCGCCGAGATGCGCCGCAAGCTGGGTGCTTACGCTTACCCAGTGGTCCTGCCCATTGGAAGTGAAGATAAATTCCAGGGCGTTATTGATCTGATCAATCAAAAAGCGATTATTTATGATGAGAGCGATCGGGAAGGCCAGCGTTATTCCATTTGCGAGATACCTGCTGAAATGCGGGACGAGGCTTCCCTGGAGCTCGAGCGCCTTATCAGTTCGGTCGCCAACAAGGATGATGAAATAGCAGAGCTGGTCATTATGGAAAAACCGGTGAAGCCGGAGGTTTTGAAGAAGGCTATTCGCCGTTTGACCATTGCTCTGGAGTTTGTCCCTGTTCTCTGCGGTACCGCTTTTCGTAAAAAAGCAGTGCAGCCTCTGGTAGACGCGGTGATAGATTATCTGCCCTCTCCTCTGGATGTGCCTTCTGCTGTGGGCTCAGACCCCTCGGATTTGAGTCAGCATATCAGCGTTGAAACAGGTGACCAGGGCAAGTTCGCCGCGCTGGCTTTCAAACTTTGGAGTGATCCTTTTGTTGGCAAGCTGGTTTTTATTCGTGTTTATCGCGGTACTCTTGAGAGGGGAGACACGGTTTATAATCCCCGTATTGGGAGAAGGGAGAGAATCAACCGTCTGCTGCTGATTCAGGCTGACGACCGCCAGGAGGTGGATAAAGTTTATTCTGGCGATATAGCGGCTGTTGTGGGGCTCAGAAACGTGACTACTGGCGATACTCTTTGCCTGGAGCGCTCGCCCGTTCTTTTGGAGCCGCCGACCTTCCCCGAGCCGGTAATCAGTATGGCGGTGGAGCCTAAAACCAAGGCTGACCGAGAAAAGCTTTCTGCCGCTTTGCAAAGACTTTCAGAAGAGGACCCAACTTTTCGCTCTTTTACCAATGAAGAGACAGGCCAGTTAATTATTGCTGGTATGGGTGAGCTGCATTTGGATATTATCCGTGACCGCCTGCTGCGCGAGTTCAGCGTTGAGGCGTTTGTGGGTGAGCCCCAGATTGCTTATCGAGAGACGATCACTCAGCAAGCCCAGGGTGAGGGCAAGTTCGTCCGTCAGACGGGTGGTCGCGGTCAGTATGGCCATGCGATTATCAGTATTGAACCGAACAGTCGTGGCGCTGGTATTGAAATCGTGAGCAAGGTGGTTGGTGGAACGATTCCCAAAGAATATATTGCCCCGACAATGGCAGGTATTCGGGAGGCGATCAATACAGGTGTTTTGGCAGGGTACACAATGGTGGATATAAAGGTCTCCATTTTGGAGGGTTCCTACCATGAAGTGGATTCAAGCGAGCTTGCATTTAAAATGGCTGGAATTTTTGCCTTGAAAGATGCGGTGAAAAATGCTAATCCTATCGTTCTCGAGCCTGTAATGAAGGTCGAAGTCAGTACACCCGATGAATATCAGGGTGATCTTCTGGGAGATTTATCTCGCAGGCGAGGTAAGATAGTGTCCATTGAGACGAAAGCCGATGCGACACTACTCAATGCCGAAGTTCCGCTTGCGCAGATGTTTGGATATGCTACGGCTATACGGTCCCTGTCCAAGGGCCGTGCGTCGTATTCTATGGAGCCATCGCATTTTGAACAGGTGCCGGCTTCCGTGCTTGAAGTTATACTTGAAAGGTCCGTGCCAAGAGTGTCACGGACTGTGTAAGCCGATTAGTGGATAAATATCTGCTTCGGCAGTAAATGTTAGTTAAATAAATATATGGCTGGACAAAGAATTAGAATCAGGCTCAAGGCTTATGATCACCGTGTCATTGATCAGTCCGCGAGTGAAATCGTGGATACTGTCAAGCGTACGGGAGCTCGTGTGGCGGGCCCGATCCCTCTGCCGATGCGCGTAGAACGCTATACCGTGCAGAGGTCACCTCACGTGGACAAGAAATCTCAAGAGACTTTTGAGCAAAGAACTCATAAGCGTCTACTGGATATTCTTGATCCGACTGCAAAAACCGTGGATGAATTGAAAAAGCTCAATCTTCCTGCGGGTGTTCATATCACCGTCAAGGTATAAAGTAGGAGTAATATGGTAGGTTTAATAGGTAAGAAGCTTGGCCACACCCGTATTTACGATACCGAAGGAAACGTTGTCCCAGTGACCGTCATCCTTGCTGGTCCTAATCGCGTGGTGCAATGTAAAACTGTTGAAAAAGATGGCTACAGTGCCGTACAGCTTGGGTTTGATGATCAAAAAGAGATTCGCATCAATAAGCCGATGGCCGGACATTTTAGCAAGCACAAAGCAGCGCCCGTTAAGAGATTGCGCGAGTTTCGCGATTTCTCGCTAAAAGTTAAGGAAGGCGATGTTCTGAACGTGGATGTGTTTGCCCAGGGTGATTATGTCGACTGCATCGGCATCACCAAGGGGCACGGATTCCAGGGAGTTGTAAAGCGTTATAACTTCCGTGGCGCTCCGGCAACACACGGTACCAAAGGATGGAAACGCAGACCGGGTGGTCTCGGGGCCAGCCTTTTCCCGGGCCACATTGATAAGGGCAAGAAAATGCCGGGTCACATGGGCACAGTTCGCCGTACAGTGCAGAATTTGAGAGTTATGGCTGTGCTTCCCGAAGATAATGTTCTCCTCGTAAGCGGCAGTATGCCTGGTGCTGAAGGGGACTATGTAATTATTCGTGAATCCAAAAAGAAACCCAAAGCCACCGTTCAGAAATAGGAGTTGAAGCATGAAGATTACGGTAAAAGATTTACAGGGAAAAGATCAGGGACAGCTCGAAATCAACCCCCAGCTGGAGCGTTTTGAAGAGCTTGGCAAGCGAATGATTGGAACTCAGGCCGCTCATGAGGTTGTCACGGCAATCCGTGCAGCCAGACGTTCCGGGACGGCTTGTACCAAGACTATGGGCGAAGTGGCCGGCAGCGGCAGAAAGCCCTGGAGACAAAAAGGAACTGGCCGTGCTCGTGCCGGCTCATTTGCCTCCCCACTCTGGGTTGGCGGTGGTGTCACTTTTGGCCCCAAGCCTCGCGATTATTCCAAAAAGGTGAACCGCAAAGTTTCGCGCCTGGCTCTCCAGAAGGTTTTGAGCAAGCGTGTGAGTAGCGGTGACCTCTTTGCGGTGGAGGAACTGAAAATGCAGTCTCCCAAAACGGGACAGTTCGTCCAGATGCTCAAAGATATGAGCCTGGATGGCAGTAAGGTTCTCTTTCTTGCCTCTATGGAGGATGATATCAATACAAACTTCCGCCTTGCATCTCGCAACGTGCAGAAGGTTAAGGTTGGAAACAGCGCTACGGTCAATACTTATGACCTGGCTGCCTATCCGAAAATTGTCGTGACCCGGAAAGCCTGGGAAACAATCGAAAAACGCATTATCACCCAATAGAGCATGAATTCTTTTGATATTATTAAAACGGTGCGTGTCACCGAAAAGGGGACAGCTCAATCCGAGTTTAACAAGTACACTTTGATTGCAGACAGACGGGCTACCAAGATTCAGATCCGTCAGGCTGTGGAAGAGTTGTTCAAGGTGAAAGTGGTTAAGGTCAATACCATGAATGTTCGCGGTAAGGTTCGCCGGCAGAGAACTGCCAGCGCCGGCAGAACATCGGATTGGAAAAAAGCTGTCGTAACATTAAAGCAAGGCGATAAAATTAGTCTGACTTAATACTATGTCTGTTAAAACTTTTAGACCTTTGACTCCTTCACTTCGCTACACAACTGTAGCATCTTTTGAGGAGATTACTAAACGTAAGCCAGAAAAAAGTCTGGTCATTACCCGCAAGAAAACGGGTGGTCGCAATAACTTGGGTCGCATTACGGCTCGTGGTCGTGGTGGCGGGCACAAGCAGAAAATCCGTCAGGTAGACTTCCGTCGGAACAAGACTGAAATGGAAGCTCGTGTCATTGCTATTGAGTATGATCCGTTGCGCACGGCTTATCTGGCGCTTTTAGAGTATGAAGATGGAGAGAAGCGATATATTCTTGCTCCGATGGGCTTGAAGGTGGGTGCACGTGTTTCCAGCGGTCCGGAAGCTCCGGCCGAGCTGGGCAACAGCCTCCCATTGAAAAATATCCCGCTGGGCTCCTCCATTCACAATATTGAGTTCACCCCTGGCAGGGGCGGGCAATTGGTCCGCGCTGCAGGTGGTATGGCCACTTTGATGTCTCGTTCTGAAGGGTATGCACAGCTTCGTCTGCCTTCAGGGGAAATTCGCAAAGTAAAAGAGACCTGCTGTGCCACACTGGGGCAGGTGGGTAACGCGGAGCATGAAAACGTGCTTTTGGGCAAGGCGGGTCGTTCTCGTCGTCTGGGGCGCAGGCCTCTGACTCGCGCGGTTGCAAAGAACCCGGTCGATCATCCCATGGGTGGTGGTAATGGAAAAACTTCGGGTGGTGGTCACCCTGTGACGCCGTGGGGCGTGATAACCAGAGGTTTTAAGACTCGGAAGAAGGTAAAATATTCAAATCGTTATATCGTGACTCGTCGGGATGGCCACGTATTGAAAATGAAATAAGTGAGTTATGGGACGTTCAATTAAAAAGGGTCCTTTTGTAGACCCCTCCTTGATGGAAAAAGTACAAAAGATGAATGCCAGTGGGGTTAAGAAGCCGATCAAGACCTGGTCGCGCCGCTCGATGGTAACTCCTGAGTTTGTGGGTTTGACCTTGAATGTGCATAGTGGGAGAGTGTTCCAACCGGTGTTTATCACTGAAAACATGGTGGGGCATCGCCTGGGTGAGTTTGTTTTGACTCGTACCTTCAGGAAGCACGGTGCTCATACTGCTAAAGCGGAGTCTAAATAAGAAAAAACATGAGAGTTTTAGCTGTAACAAAGAATATTCGTATGTCTTCGCGGAAGATGCGCGAGGTGACCAGACAGATTCATGGCATGAAGGCTCTGGACGCGGAGGCGGCTTTGGTTTACGTGCCGCGTAAGTCTGCCCGTGCTGTGCTTAAAACATTGCAATCGGCGATGGCCAATGCGGTAAATAACTTCGGTCTGGAAGAGGAGTCTCTTCGGATTGTGGAGTCTGTAGCAGGTACCGCCCGCACCTATAAGCGTTTTAGACCCAGAGCTCGCGGCTCGGCGGGACGTATTTTAAAGAGAGGATGCCACGTTCGTATCGTGTTATCTGACATGAACTAATTGACTAGACATGGGACAAAAAACTAATCCAATTGGCCTGAGACTATCCCTCAACAAGGACTGGCGTTCTCGCTGGTTCGCTCCAAAGAGCGAATTCAGCAAGCTGCTGGCAGAAGATGCGAAGATCAGGCAACTTCTCAAGACAAGACTTGAATCAGCATCGGTACCGCGCATTAACATTGAGCGCGCGGGAACCCGTTGTCGCGTGACTATTTTTACGGCCCGCCCGGGGCTGGTCATCGGCCGCAAAGGCGCAGAGATTGATAAGATGAAGGAAGAATTATCAACGATGACCGGCAAAGAGGTGTATGTAGAGATCCAGGAGGTCAGACGTCCTGAGATGGACGCACAACTGGTCGCTGAGAATATCGCCCTGCAGCTTGAGCGCCGCGTCTCTTTCCGCCGCGCCATGAAACGCTCCATCCAGGTAGTGATGGATGCCGGAGCTCAGGGAGTAAAGATTCGCTGTTCGGGACGTCTGGGGGGTGCTGAGCTCTCCCGCTCTGAAAATTATCATCAGGGCCGGGTGCCGCTGCACACTCTGCGTGCGAACATAGATTATGGTTTCGCTGAGGCGCAAACCTTGTACGGAAAAATCGGTGTCAAGTGCTGGGTTTGCACCGGTGAGATGGAAAGTAAGCAAACATCCCGGCAGACCTCCCGATAGGGGGCAGGAAGGACAAATATGGCTTTAATTCCTTCAAGAGTTAAATATCGTAAACAACAACGGGGCAATCGTGCCGGTACAGCTTCAAGGGGTAATTACCTTGCATTTGGCACCTATGGTTTGATGGCCATGGAGCGCTGCTGGATGGATACTCGTCAAATTGAGGCTGCCCGCGTAGCGGTCACGCGCTCAATGAAGCGCCGTGGGAAAGTATGGCTGAGAGTGTTTCCGGATAAACCGGTTACCAAGAAGCCGCTGGAAGTTCGCCAAGGAACTGGTAAAGGTGCTGTTGATACTTGGGTGGCTGTGATTCGTCCGGCCAATATCATACTGGAAGTAGAGGGTATCACTGAGTCTCAGGCTCGCGAGGCAATGCGCCTTGCTGCCTGCAAACTCCCGATTCGAACCAAGTTTGTCGCGCGCCATCGTGCTGTGAATGCATAGGAAAAAGTATGAAAATATCTGAAATTCAAGATCTGACCCTCCAGGAACTCCTTGCAAAAGGGCGTGATCTCCGAGTGGAGCTCTTTAACCTTCGTTTGCTGAAGGCCAGCAGTCAGCTCGAGAAATCTCACCGGATTCGCTTCATTCGCCGCGACATCGCGCGCATTGAGACGCAAATCGCCAAACTGCGTAAAAAAACAGCCTAAATTAAAGAGATATGGAAAAAGTTGAAGTAAAAAAACCAGTTCGCAAGGAAAGGACAGGAAAGGTTGTCTCGGACAAGATGAATAAAACCATCGTAGTCGAGGTGGCCCGACGTCATGCGCATCCTCGCTTTAGGAAGGTTGTTACGACCAAGAAGAAGTTCTATGCTCATGATGAGAAGCAGGAGGCTAAGATTGGCGATACCGTGTGCATTGAGGAAACCAGGCCGCTTTCCAAGACCAAGCGTTGGAATTTGGTCAAAATAATCAGACACGCTAACGTCTAAGAGGAGAAACTGAAGAATGTTACAAATTCGTAGTATTTTAAATGTTGCTGATAACACAGGTGCACGCAAGGTGGCTTTCATCGGTGTGCTGGGCCCGAATCAGCACTTTGGACGCGTGGGCGATATTATCAAGGCTCACGTCAAGGAAGCGACTCCCGATGGTACTGTAAAGAAAGGTGATGTGGTCAACGCAGTCGTGGTTCGCACCAGAAAGGCGATCCATCGCAGGGATGGCTCTTCGGTACGCTTTGACAGTAACGCAATTGTTATTGTTGACAAAGATAACAACCCCAGAGGAACACGTATTTTCGGCCCTGTAGCTCGTGAATTGCGTGATAAGAAGTTTTTGAAAATTATTTCGCTTGCCCCGGAGGTTGTCTAAGGTTATGGAAAAGTTTGCAAAAGATAAAAAAAGTGCTCTCAAAGCGATCCGGAAGGGTGACACGGTAGTGGTGATCTCCGGCAGCAGGAAGGAGAAGCATGGAAAACCGGCATTGCGCGGTCAGCGCGGCAAGGTTCTGTTTGTGATGCGCGATAAACAGCGCGCAATCGTTGAGGGGCTAAATCTGATCAAACGGCATACCCGCCGCTCTCAGATCAATCCCAATGGTGCCATTATTGAGAGAGAGGGACCTATTCACATTTCAAACCTCATGAGGGCCGAGCTCTATGATGCGCGCCAGAAAAAAAGAGAGGCTGCAAAGTAAGGATATAGATGAAAGCTAACAGACTCTATCAAAAGTATGTGGACAAGGTGCGTCCTTCCCTGGTGGAAACCTGGAAGTATAAAAACGTACATGAAATTCCACAGTTGGAAAAAATCGTGGTCCGTATGGGGTGGAACACCTCTACGGAAAAGGGTGCGGTGGATGATGCCACTAAGGAACTGATGACAATTACGGGCCGCAGACCTGTCCCCGACCGAGCACGCAAAAGCGTGGCTAACTTTAAACTGCGCAAAGGACAGCAAATTGGTTGCCATGTAACCCTGCGCCGTGAAGTGATGTTTGAATTCCTGGACCGCCTGATAGCAACGGCGTTGCCTCGTATTCGCGACTTCCGTGGTATTTCACCCAAGTCCTTTGACGGACGCGGCAACTACTCCATTGGAGTGGACCAGCAGGTGATCTTCCCCGAGATTGACGCCGACAAGGTTAAAAGAAACCAGGGAATGGATATCACTATTGTGACTACCGCAAAAACAGATGCGGAAGCTCTTGATCTACTGAGAAAACTCGGTATGCCTTTTACCGGGAAACAATAATTACTATGGCTAAAAAGTCTTGGATCGAACGTGAAAAGAAAAAGCGTGAACTGGTAGCAAAGTATGCTGCCAAGCGCGCAGAGTTGAAGGCCAATCATGATTACGCCGCACTGGCAAAGTTGCCCCGCAACTCCAGCACCGTGCGCCTCGTAAACCGTTGTACGCTCACCGGTCGCCGTCATGGATACCTTCGTAAATTTGGTCTCTCCCGTCTGGCTTTCCGCGAGATGGCTCGGAGTGGTCTTATTCCTGGAGTAACAAAAGCTAGTTGGTAAAGCAGATATAGACCATGGATACTATTGCTGATTTTTTGACAATCATTCGCAATGCGGGCTCAGCCCTGCATAAGACAGCGACTGCTCCCCACTCTAAAATGAAAGAGGCTATTGCCCGCATTCTTAAAGAAGAGGGCTATATCCTGGATTACTCAGTAGAAGGAGAGAAGATTAAAAAATTAACTTTGACTCTGAAATATCAGAATCGCAAGCATGTCATTCAGGCGCTGCGCCGTGTGAGCAAGCCTGGAATCCGCTGCTATGTGGGCACGAAGAGTATTCCCCGTGTTTTGGGCGGTTTGGGCACTGTTGTCCTCTCCACTCCCCAGGGTGTTATGACCGGTGTGAGCGCTCGCAAAAACAACTGTGGAGGCGAAGTCCTCTGTTACATCTGGTAGAAAGGAAAGTTTAAGATATGTCTAGAGTAGGAAAAGCTCCCATTCAAATCCCTTCTGCCGTGAAAGTAACCATAAAGGGACAGGATGTTTTTGTGGAAGGACCCAAGGGCAAGCTCTCTTTTAGCGCTTTGCCTCATACTGCAGCGGTCGTTGAAGAAAATGTTCTTACAGTCACCCGCGATGGTGATACTGCCGAAGCCCGCAGAATGCATGGCACCTGCCGCGCCAGAATCGCCAATATGATTATTGGTGTTTCTGACGGATATTCCAAAAAGCTCGAAATTCAGGGCGTCGGCTTCAAAGCCAGTGTGCAGGACAACGTGGTGACGATGAATTTGGGGTACGCTCACCCCTGTGTGTACGCACTGCCGGAGGGTGTAACAGTGACGGTGGATGGTTCGGGAACCAAGCTTTCAGTCGACGGTATTGATAAGAGCGATGTGGGCCGCGTTGCAGCGGAGCTCAGAGCTTTTTATCCGCCGGAGCCTTACAAGGGCAAAGGTGTTCGTTATGAAGGTGAACACGTTATACGCAAGGAAGGTAAGACTGTTCAATAATTGATTTGATTACAACCCGGATACGGTTAATACCGTGTCCACTATAAAATGAAGATAATTCAAAAAAACAGGTTGTTGAGAATTCGCCGTTGGCGGATTCGCAAGAAAGTAAAAGGAACCCAGGAGCGTCCCCGTATGAGCGTCAAGTTTACTGGTAAGCATATTTATGTCCAGTTTGTCGATGATGATGCGGCCAAAACACTGGCTTGGGTTTCCACGAATAACCAGGAAGGCAAGAGCTCGAAACTTGCTGCCAATGTGAAATCAGCCATTACTGTGGGCAAGATGGCGGCCGAGGCTGCTAAAGCCGCAGGTATTACTCGAGTCGTTTTTGACAGAAACGGGGCTATTTATCATGGAAAGGTGAAAGCTCTGGCAGAGGCTGCCAGAGAGGTGGGCCTGGAGTTTTAGTTAATAATCAGGAGAATTTACTGTGTCAGAAGCAAAAAATATTAATCCCCGTGGCGGGGGCAGACAAGGTCGCCCTCAGCGCCGTTCTTATGATCAAAAGAGGGCCGAGTTTGAACAGGATAAAGGGCCGGAGTTGCATGAGAAGGTTATTTTCATCAACCGTTCCTCGAAAGTGGTGAAAGGTGGGCGTCGCTTTAACTTTAGCGCGCTGGTGATCGTGGGAGACCGCGAAGGCAAGTATGGTCTGGCGTTGGGCAAAGCAAATGAGGTTGCCGACGCTATCCGCCGTGGCAATGAATTGGCCCGGATGCGTATGGAAAAAATTTCCTACAAAGGCCACACCATTCCTCATGAAGTAAGCGCCGCTTATGATGGGGCCAGAGTCCTGCTGCGCCCTGCCTCAAAGGGAACGGGCGTCATCGCTGGCAAAACTGTACGCGCGGTACTGGATGCCGTCGGCGTGAGTGATGTTCTGAGCAAAAGTATGGGCTCAAACAATCCGGCCAACGTGGTCAAGGCTACGGTTGCCGCTTTGAAGAAGCTGCGTACTCGTGAAGAAGTCCAAAGCATTCGCGGCTTAAACCGTAAGCAAAAAGAAGAAGTAACGAATACTGAAGTTTAATTTCTATGCAACTGCATTCACTAAAATCCCGCTCTGGCGCACGCCATCGGATTAAACGTCTTGGAAGAGGTGAGTCTAGTGGCTGGGGTAAAACCTCCGGCCGTGGTGGCAAGGGTCAGACGGCCCGTTCCGGTTCCTCCATTCGCCCTGGATTCGAAGGTGGCCAAATGCCGCTTTTCCGCCGTCTCCCCAAACGCGGATTTAATAATGCCCGCTTTGCAATAATTTACTCTGTTGTGAATCTGTGTGACCTCAATCGCTTTGATGATGGGGCTCGCGTGGATGAAACTCTGCTGCGCGCTCATGGTTTGGTCCGCGGTAATAAGGACGGAGTCAAGATTCTTGCCACTGGGGAACTAACCAAGAAACTGACTGTTGTAGCTGACAAGTTTAGCGCGACAGCCCAACAAAAAATCGAAGCTGCCGGTGGTGTCTGCGAGGTTGCCCCGGACAAGAGGAAAGAATCTAAGGCCAAGGCCTGCTGTTCCATCGACTCTTGTGAGAATCAATAACCGACGCCAATCACATGCTTAAGAACATTGTCAATACCTTCATAAACTGCTTTAAAATCCCAGAGCTTCGCTCCAGGATTCTCTTTACCCTGATTGTACTGGGTATTTGCAGGCTCGCTGCGATTATTCCCCTGCCGGGACTCGATAGTGGTGCGCTCAGGCAGTACTTTGATTCACATGCCGGATCCGGAGGTGGCCTTCTGGGTATGTACAGTATGTTTACGGGAGGCGCGCTTGAGCGCTGCGCCGTAGGCACGCTGGGCATCATGCCATATATTAGTGCCACGATTATTCTGCAATTGCTGACGGCTGTTGTGGGTAAGCTGAGCCGTCTGGCTCGGGAAGAAGGCGGAAGAGTCAAAATCATACAGTATGGTCGTGTGTTGACGGTGCTGCTTTGTCTTGGACAAGGCTTTGTGATGGCGTTGGCTTTTGAGCACCCTGGTAAACTTTTTACCGGTTTTGAGGGAAACCTCGTCTTAGTCAATAACTTATGGTGGTACCGGGTGCAGACGGCAATTCTGCTGACGACCGGTACCGTCATGCTGATGTGGCTTGGTGAGCAGATTACCGAGCGTGGGATTGGTAACGGTATTTCCCTGATTATCACGGTAGGTATTCTTTCCAGAATCCCTCAGGCTGCTCAGGGTGTGAAGGATATGTTCTTCACCAGCGCAGAGAGCCAGTTCCACATGGGACATCTGATTCTCATGATTATCCTCCTGGTGGTTGTGGTGGCTTCGGTAATTGCAATCACTCAGGCTCAGCGCAAAATACCTGTTCAATATGCGCAGCGAACGGTTGGGAGGAAGTCCTACGCTGGAACAACCTCTTTTTTACCTTTGCGTGTAAACTATGCAGGTGTGATGCCCATCATTTTCGCACAGGCGCTGTTGATGTTCCCAGAGAGTATCTTCACTTACCTGCACGGAGCTTTTGATGTGAAGCTGTTTGGTGAAATAGCGCGCCAGCTGCACGCCGGCAAGCTTGCCTATCTCTGCCTTTATGGTGGAATGATCATTTTCTTCACCTACTTCTGGGTGGCGACTCAGTTCAATGAACTGCAAATTGCCGATGACCTGAAAAAACATGGTGGTTACATTCCCGGGGTCAGACCTGGACAGGTAACTCGCGACTTTCTGCATCATGCGATGAGCCGTCTGACTCTGGCGGGAGCCATCTTTTTGACGATTATCGCGGTGATACCGATGATGATGTATGGCTATTTTGGGATTAACTTCCAGGTGGCCAGTTTCTTTGGAGGCACCAGTATTCTAATTCTCGTTGGTGTGGTTTTGGATACGATGCGCCAGATTGAGTCTCACCTGATGATGAGGCACTACGACGGTTTCCTTAAGAAAGGTCGCTTGCGTGGCCGTTTCTAAAGCGAAAGCGAAGTTTGATTTGATCTTTGATTTTAACAATTGCTGTCTAGCAAATAAGAGCATCTTGTGAGTATTCCGATTAAAGACGAAAAAGGAATCCAGAGGATGCGCATGGCGGGGCAGGTAGCGGCAAAGGTACTCCGCGATATGGCTCAAATGGTTCAGCCCGGCGTTACGACTTTGGAGCTGGACCAGTATGCCGGAGAAAGAATGGCTTTCTACGGAGGCAAAAGTGCTTTCCTGGGATATTGCGGCTTTCCTGCTCAAACCTGTATTTCAGTCAATGAAGTGGTTATCCACGGAATTGCTGATTCACGGCGCCTCATTTTGGGCGATATAATCAGCCTGGATGTTGGAGTTCTCTTTGATGGCTATATTGGTGACAATGCCAAAACGGTAATGGTGGGAGGTTGCTCAGCAGAGGCTCAGAAATTAATGAGCGTGACTGAAGAGGCCCTCCGCAAAGGCATTGAACAGGCGCGGACCGGGAACAAGGTTTCCGATATTTCCCGTGCCGTCCAAAAGTGGGTTGAATCCAATGGCTGCAGTGTTGTCAGAGAGTTTGTCGGCCACGGAGTGGGACGCAAACTACACGAAGAGCCGCAAATTCCCAATTTTTGGGAGGGGGGTAAATCCCCCACGCTACATCCGGGGATGACTTTGGCGATTGAGCCGATGGTCAATCTGGGCGAGGCAGCAGTAAAAGTTTTAAAAGATGGCTGGACAACTGTGACCAGAGATGGTAGTCTTTCAGCCCATTTTGAACATACGGTTCTTGTTACGAATGGAGAGCCGGAAGTCCTTACATGGCCAGAATAGGGGCAGTACACATCGCAGCGCAGCTTTCCGACAGGAAGAGTGATGCGTTATGGGTTGCTTCTTTTTGCAATGGTCATGAAGTAAATGCCTTTTTTTGTCCGAAGTTGAAGAGGGACCCTATCCAACTTCGGCACGGCGACTGGGTCCTATTGGAAGTATCACCTTTTGATTTATCAGAGGGTTGTATTTTGAGAAAATTAAGAAAAAGCGATAACGATGAAAGTTAGAGCGTCAGTAAAAAGAATGTGCGAGCACTGCAAGGTGGTGCGTCGCAAAGGGGTGGTTCGTGTAATATGCACCAATCCTCGTCATAAACAGCGTCAAGGCTAATAAATAAACTATGGCTAGAATTCTAGGTGTAGATATACCCAATGAAAAGCGTGTTGAAATTGCGCTGCAGTATATCTACGGTATCGGCCCTTCCATAGCGAAGGAAATACTTGCAAAGGCTAAAATTGACCCGGGTGTCCGGGCCAAAAACCTGACAGATCAGGATCTGTCTCAGATTGTCAACATTATCCAAAATGATGGTTATCTGATTGAAGGCGACTTAAGACGCGATGTCAGCATGAATCTCAAAAGGCTTCAAGGTATCAGATGCTATCGAGGCATCCGGCACCAACGCGGCCTTCCGGTTCGTGGTCAAAGAACGTCAACTAACGCCCGCACCCGTAAAGGTCCGCGCCGGACAGTCGGTGTGCAGCGCAATCCCCGCGCCAAAGCTGGTATCCACTAAACGATTATGGCTGAAGAGACCAACAATAACATTAATCCCGCCCCAGATGCGGAAACTAACGCTGAGGCTATGACTGCCCAGCCCGAAGCAAAGGCTGAAACAAAGCCTGAAGAAGTAAAACCAGAAGCTGCCCCCAAAGCAGCAAAGGCTGAAGCTAAGTCTGAAGAGGCAAAAGCAGAAGCAAAGCCCAAGGCGGCAAAGGAAAAGGCTGCCCCCAAAGGCAAGGCTAAGCCAGAAGGAGCCCCTGCAGAAAAAGGCGAAGATGAGGAAGCTGAGGAGGCGCCAGCCTTTGGTGTTGTATCAGCCCCTTCAGTCAGTGAGCTGCTTGGAGAAGATATCTCTGCTGCTCGCAAGATCGTCAAGATCAAGGGCTCGAAGAATATTTCCAATGGTATTGCTCATATCGAAGCAAGCTTTAACAATACGATCGTTACCATTACTGACATGCATGGCAACGTCATTTCCTGGACTACTGCCGGTCGTGTTGGCTTTAAAGGCTCGCGCAAGAGCACTGCATTTGCAGCCCAGCAGGTTGCCCAGGACGCAGCTCGTCAGGCAATGTCTCATGGTATGCGTGAGGTGGAAGTACGTGTGAGTGGGCCAGGTGCGGGCCGTGAGTCGGCTATCCGCGCCCTGCAGGCTATTGGACTAGATATTCATACTATTAAGGATGTGACGCCCATACCTCATAATGGTTGCCGGCCGCGTAAGCGTCGCCGCGTCTAGTTTTGTTAAGAAAAGAGAGAAAAATTTAGTAAATTATGGCACGTTATACAGGTCCGAGAGTTCGGATTAGCCGCCGTTTTGGCATTGCAATATTTGGGAGCTCAAAATATCTGGAGCGCAGACAATATCCGCCGGGTATGCATGGTCCGCGGATGCGCCGCAAGACCAGTGAGTATGCACAGGGGCTCATGGAGAAGCAGAAGATGCGCTACTACTATGGGTTACTTGAAAAGCAGTTCCGCAATATTTACAAAACGGCCACCCGCCGTCGTGGCGTGACTGGCACGATTATGCTCGAGATACTGGAGACTCGTTTGGATAACGTTGTTTACCAGCTCGGTTTTGGTCAGACTCGTGCTCAGGCTCGTCAGATGGTGGTTCATGGTCATATTTTGGTTAATGGACGCAAGGTCACAATCCCTTCCTATGCGGTTAAGATGGGCGATACGGTAGATGTCAGAGACAAGGTTGTCTCCCGTCAGCTGGCTTCGCGCAACATGGAGCTGAGCACCAACCGTATTGTTCCCGCCTGGTTGGGTCTTAACAAAGACTCTTTCAGGGGCACGATTATGCGTATGCCAACGCGTGAAGACATTCAGCCTATAGCTAATGACCAGGCTGTTGTTGAGTTTTATTCTCGTTAATGTTTTGTTTCGTTCAATAGAAGCAGGTATATGGGGTTTGCCTTTACGAGAGAAGGCAAACTCAGATTAAAACTGTTTCAAGAAAGATTATTACTTAAATATGGCAGTAAGATTAGGCCGTTTTGAAATGCCCAAGCGGTTGTGGAAAGATGAATCGACCGCTTCTCCAACCTATGCAAAATTCGTAGCGGAAGCCTTTGAAACCGGCTATGGCTACACTTTGGGCAATGCTTTGCGCAGAGTGCTACTTTCCTCTCTGGAAGGTGCAGCCATCACCAGCTTCAAGATGGATGGTGCGATGCACGAATTCTCTACCGTAGAGGGTGTCGTGGAGGATGTAACCGAAATTGTTTTGAACCTGAAAAAAATTCTCTTCAAAGCATATACGCGTGACCCCCAGACCCTGACCCTCTCAGTCAACAAGGATGGTGCAGTGACGGCGGCAGATATTCAGACCAACCAGAATGTAGAGTGCGTGAATCCGGAGCAGATCATCTGTACTTTGGATAAGAAGCGCAAGCTCGAGATGGAGTTTGATGTCCGCATAGGCCGTGGATATTTCCCTGGTGAGGAGAATAAGAAGATTGATCAGCCGATTGGGGTGATTGCAATTGATTCGCTTTTTTCTCCGGTAACCCGTGTTCGCTACACTGTTGAAAATGCACGCGTAGGCCAGCGCACCGATTATGACCGGCTGATTTTGGAGATATGGACCGACGGCCGCATTACACCAGACGATGCTCTGACCCAGGGCGCAGCCATTCTTCATCATCATTTTGATGTTTTTGTAAACTACGATAGAAATGCAATCGAGTTTGAAGAAGAGGTTGCCCAAAGGGATGACCAGCGTGCTCAGCTCAAAAAACTGTTGAGCATGAGCGTGAACGAGGTCGAGCTGAGCGTCAGGGCCGCAAACTGCCTGAATAATGCTAATATAACTACTGTTGGCCAGCTATCCATGAAAACAGAGCAGGAGATGCTCAAGTACCGCAACTTTGGCAAAAAGTCGCTCAATGAAATTAAGGAAAAGCTCGCTGGGCTGGGATTATCCCTCGGCATGAAGTTTGATAGCGAGCTTATTGAAAGTATTAAAGAAGTTAAACCGAATTCATAACTATAGTCTAATATATGCGTCATTTAAAACGTACAGCCAAGCTTGGGCGTACTGGGTCACATCGCAACGCGATGCTCGCCAATATGGTATGCAGTCTCATTAAGCACAAGCGCATTACAACCACTTTGGCCAAAGCCAAGGCTGTTCGCCCTGTGGCAGAAAAAGTGATGACACTTGCACGGAAGTCTTTGGCACGTGAAGAACTGATTCGTGAGGCTCTCGCTAAAGAGGGAATCACAGATGAAAAGGCGATCCGCAGAGAGATGGGTAGACGCGGTGGCTTGCACTATCGCCGTCTTGCGGTTTCCAGCGTCAAGCAGGAGGATGCCGTTGCCATTCTTTTTAAAGAATTGGCGCCAACTCAAAAAGACCGTCCGGGCGGCTATACCCGTATCGTCCAGGCGGCCGTGCGTCGCAAAGGAGATGCGGCCCCTGTGGCCATTATCGAGTGGGTCGATGGCGATGTGAGGGCTTCTGCTACTCCGGTAGTGGATGTGCCGGCACCTGCCACAGTTTCAGAAGTAAAAGCTGAAGAGGCTAAAATCGAGGGAGTTACGGTTAAAGAGGTCACTCTTGAAGAGACCAAAACCGAGGAGCCCGACGCCGAGGTTAAGCCGGCTGAAGACGAAAAGCCTGAAGCATAAACCGGTTTTTCCGATATAATCGAGCAGCTCCCTCCAACCAGAGGGAGCTTTTCTGCTTTACAAGAGAAACGGTAAAATTTAAAATCAAGACAGGCATTGCTTCCTATGGATAAGAAACGCGTCTCATTACCAATAGCCCTAACCGTTGCGGGAACCGACAGTGGTGGCGGGGCTGGAGTACAGGCTGACCTAAAAACATTTGCTGCGCTGGGAGTTCACGGCTGCGCTGCCATCACCTGCCTGACAGCACAAAGTCCCAAGGGGGTTCGGGCAATACTTTCTTCACCCGCCGAGTTTCTTCGCCAACAGTTGCTTGCTGTTTTTTCTGACCTGCCTCCTGTTGCCGTTAAGACAGGTATGCTTTACAACGCTGAGCTGATTCATGTTTTGGTGAACTTTCTGAAGGAGCATACGGTAAAACTGGTCGTAGACCCTGTAATGATCAGCACCAGCGGCTCGGAGCTTTTGCAGTCAGATGCTGTGCAGACAATGTGTGAGGAGCTTTTCCCTTTGGCTGATTTGGTGACGCCAAACCTGGATGAATCTGCCCGGCTTCTGGGCCGGACAATTGAAAACCAGAAAGAGCTTCAACTGGCCGCCCGAGAGCTTTATGAAAAGTTTGGGCGTCCGGTCCTGGCCAAAGGCGGGCATCTTCGCGACACGGAAGAGGCTGTCGATGTTCTCTGGGATGGTGAGCAGGAATATACCTTTAGCAAACCCTTTATTACAGACGTTTCCACTCATGGCACCGGCTGTACTTTTTCTTCCGCAATTACTGCGGCTCTTGCTTTGGGGTACTCTTTGCCCGAGGCGGTGGAAGCAGGGAAAAACTATGTAAGTCGCTCGATTGAGAGCTCAGTTAAAATTGCTGAACATTACGCTCTGAACTGGTTTAATGATCAGTAGCCCCCCTCTTTCGTGATTGCCAGGATCGCAACCGAAATATCTTTAAACAAACTCTTTGACTATGAAGTGCCCCCAGAAATGGAGGCTTCTATCAGTGTGGGCAGCCGAGTCAGGGTTTCTTTTAATAATCGGGAAGTTATGGGATATGTGGCTGAACTGGTTTCTCAGCCAATTGAAGAGCTCGACGCTTCCCCACTGCTGCCTGGCACTCCTAAATATCGTCAAAAGCTTAAACCGATTCTGAAAATCGTTGGTAAACAAAGCTTAATCACACCCAAAGTGAAAGATTTGGCGCTCTGGATGGCCACCTATTATTGCTGCAGTATTGAAGTGGCGTTGCGGAGCTTGCTGCCAGAGGCCGTTCGTCGTGAGCGGGAGGGATGGAAGAAACAACTTTTCGTCCGCTATAATGTGGAAGCACCAGAACCCAAAAAGTTGACTCAGCGCCAACAGGAGATTTTGGCTTTTATCCAGAAGCATGGTGAGCTGCCACTGGTAGACTTGACAGAGCAGCTTTCCTGCACAGCTGACACCGTGAGAAGAATTGAACGAACAGGCAAAATCTCGGTAGCGCCGTTGAAGGTCGGGCGCGACCCTTATGCCAATGTCCAGATTCTCCCGACCAAAGCCTTAACTTTGAACCAGGAGCAGGCGGTTTGCCTTAAGCAGATTACCGAAGCCATGGATAGCAGCGACCTTGCCACAAGAAAGCCTTTCCTTCTGTTTGGAGTGACCGGAAGCGGTAAAACTGAGATTTACCTGCAAGCCATTGCTCATGCGCTGCAAAAGGGGCAGGGAGCCATTGTGCTGGTGCCGGAGATATCTCTGACCCCCCAGACCGTCGAGCGCTTTAAATCCCGTTTTGCTGAGGAGCCGCTGCGAGCCGAGGTTGCCGTCCTGCACAGTCATCTCTCTGATGGCGAGCGGCACGATGAGTGGCACAAGATTCGAAGAGGCGATGCTAAAATCGTCATTGGGGCGCGCTCTGCCATCTTTGCGCCGGTGGACCCTCTGGGGGTTATCATTGTGGATGAGGAACACGAGCACTCTTATAAGCAGGAAGAATCCCCCAGGTACAATGCGCGCGATGTCGCGGTGGTCCGAGCACAAATGGAGGAAACCGTTGTCGTGCTTGGCAGCGCCACTCCCAGCATGGAGAGCTACTACAATACCTCTCAAGGCAAGTATACACTTTTAAGGCTTTCCAAGCGGGTGGATGATATCCAGATGCCGCAAGTGGCCGTCGTGGATATGTGCTCGGAGATTCGGGTCGATCGGGGTATCCCTCTCTTTTCTACTCGGCTGAAGGAGGCAATCCGCCTGCAGCTGGAAGAGTCGCGCCAGGTAATCCTTTTTTTAAACCGAAGAGGGTACGCCACGCAGTTGCAGTGCCCCGATTGTGGTTATGTGGCTGAATGCACTTATTGTAGTGTTTCCATGGTTTATCATCGGCGTGCGCAGCTTTTAAAATGCCATATTTGCGGGCACCATATTCAGGCGCCTTATCACTGCCCAGAATGCAGGAAATCCAATATTCGTCACTCTGGAGCCGGGACAGAGCGGGTGGAGGAGACGCTGCAAAAACTTTTTCCTCAGGCAAGAATTCGCCGAATGGACAGCGATACACTCAAGAAGAAGGAAGATTATCGTAACATCTTAAATGCTTTTGGAGCCGGCAAAATCGATATTCTCCTGGGAACGCAGATAATTACCAAGGGGTTGCATTTTCCTCGCGTCACCCTGGTGGGAATTCTGAATGCCGATATATCGCTTCATCGCCCTGATTTCAGGGCTAGCGAACGAACGTTTCAGCTTATTACCCAGGTGGCAGGCCGTGCCGGCAGGGGAACTGATGAAGGGGAGGTGATTGTTCAAACTTTTACTCCCTCGGCTCCGGCGATTCTTTATGCAAAGCATCATGATTATGAGAGCTTTTATGCTGATGAGATCGTTTCCCGCAAAGAGCTTCACTATCCGCCGTCCAGTCGTCTGGCTCTTTTGACAATCCGAAGTATGGATGAAGAAAAGCTTCAGTTGACCGCTCAACATATTCGTGAGCAGCTGGATGGGGAGTCTTTTAAGTCTATTCGTCCTTTGGTGATAAATGGTCCGGTTCCAGCTCTCCTGGAGCGCTCGATGGGGTATTATCGGTATCATATTCTCTTGCGGACGGTGAGGATGATGCCACTAAGCCGGAAGCTTTTTGAGCTGTTTCAATCAGTGAAATGCCCTAAAGGCGTAAGTTTTACGGTGGATATTGATCCGCTGGATTTGACCTAGTCTGTTTTAAAATAGCGGAATGAGTCAGTATTGCTTTGAGTACCGCTTTTTAAGCAATTCTTTGGCCCTTTGGCTTATCTTTTCCCTTTGAATGAAATCGGTGCCTATGCTACTCTGCTGCTGGGTGAAAAGAAGGGCAATACCAACCCTCAAAAGACCTGTGAGCAAAGGAAAGCAGCAAGACACCAGATGAGAAGGAGAAGGTGATTCTGCTTTTCTTATTAAGGGTTGGTTTTATGGCCTGAAGTTTTGTTTTTTTCTCCCGAGGTTCTATTCCAGAACTGGTCGTTATGAATGTAATGGAGTCAATTTTGCTGGCATTGACCAGCACGGCAATTCCCTTTCTGTGCACAATAGTGGGGGCAGGTGCCGTATTCTTCTTTAAGAACGAGATACCGCAGGGGGCTCAGCGCGTTTTCCTTGGGTTTGCGGCAGGGGTTATGATCGCGGCCAGCGTATGGAGTTTGCTTATTCCAGCCATTGACATGGGCAAAGAGCAGGGTGGCACAGGGTTAATCCCTGCGGCCGGTGGTTTTATTATCGGAGTTGCTTTTCTTTGGTTGCTCGACGTCCTCATGCCTCACCTCCACCCAAATTCCAATGAACCAGAAGGGGTTAAAAGCTCTCTTCGCAGAACCACGCTTCTTGTACTGGCTGTAACTCTACACAACATTCCAGAAGGGATGGCGGTGGGTTTGGCAGCCAGTGTCGCTCAGTTTGGCGAGACCACGGTAATCACTGCATCTTCTGCTATTGCGCTTTCCATAGGGATAGGATTGCAGAATCTTCCTGAAGGCGCAGCCGTTTCTTTGCCTCTTCGTCGAGAGGGTGTTAGCCGTGGGAAAGCCTTCATGCTGGGTACACTTTCGGGAGTTGTGGAGCCGTTGGGGGCGATTGCAGCCATCTTGCTTTCGGGCGGGATCATTGCGTTGATGCCCTGGATGCTGGCTTTTGCGGCCGGTGCAATGCTCTATGTGGTTGTAGAAGAGCTGATTCCGGAGGCTCACCTGGGAGAGCACTCCAACGTTGGAACAATGGGGGTTTTAGCAGGCTTCCTGGTGATGATGGTTTTGGACGTGGCGTTAGGTTAGTAATTGTATAGGCATCCCGCCCTTGGTAAGGGAGATATTTTTTAGATTATTTATGAGTGAAGAAAATTTGCAGCCTACAGACTTTATAAGAGAAATTGTAGAGAAAGATTTAAAGAGCGGACGTTATCAGAAAATTATTACGCGTTTTCCACCGGAGCCTAATGGCTATTTGCATATTGGCCATGCCAAGGCTATCTGTTTAAACTTTGGGATAGCCCGAGAGTTTGATGGTGTTTGCCATATTCGTATGGATGATACGAATCCGGAGAAGGAGGAGACCGAGTATGTCGAAAGCATCCAGGAGGATATTCAGTGGTTAATTTCAGGCTGGGCAGAAGAGCGCCTCGGGTTGAAAAAGGCCGGTTTGGAGCCGCCGGCACTTGAGGTGGATGGAAAGCTTGATTTTCATGCTCAAGTTTGCAGCGAGCCCGACGCTAAGAAAGAGCCTTTTTATGCCTCTGATTACTTTGAAGCGTTTTACCAGTTTGCTCTAAAGTTGATTCGTATTGGCAAGGCTTACGTCTGCGATTTGACCCCCGAAGAGGTGGACCAGATGAGGGGTGCCCCTGACAGACATGGCATTGAGAGCCCTTACCGGAACCGAAGCGTGGAGGAGAACTTGGACTTGTTTCAGAGAATGAGGGCTGGCGAGTTCCCAGATGGTGCACGTACCCTGCGCGCCAAAGTGGATATGAAGAGCCCCAACGTATGGATGCGCGACCCTTTGATTTACCGGATTCGCAAGGTGGCTCACCATCAAACCGGCGATAAGTGGTGCATTTACCCTCTCTATGATTTTGCCCACTGCGTCAGCGATTATATTGAGGGCATTACCCATTCAGTTTGTACTCTGGAATTCGATGTACATCGCCCGATTTATGACTGGTTTCTGGAGATGCTTGATCTGCCAAGACACTTGCCTCATCAGTATGAATTTGCACGGCTTAACCTGACCTATACCGTCATGAGCAAGAGAAAGCTCCTGGCACTGGTGCAGCAGGACAAGGTGAGTGGCTGGGATGATCCCCGTATGCCGACCATTGCAGGGATGCGCCGCAGAGGGTACCCGGCGGCTGCCTTGAGGCTTTTCTGTGAAAAGATCGGGATTGCGAAGCGTGAAAATACGATTGATGTCTCGCTACTGGAGTTCTGTATCCGCGAGGAGTTGAATAAGAGTGCCCAGCGGGTGATGGGAGTTCTAAAGCCGATTAAGCTTGTTATCGAGAATTACCCCGAAGGGCAGGTAGAGGAGCTGGAGGCTGTCAATAACCCTGAAGACCCTGAGGCAGGGACTCGTAAGGTGCCCTTTAGCCGTGAGCTCTACATTGAGGAAGACGACTTTCGAGAGGTTCCGCCGCCCAAGTATTTTCGGCTGGTGCCCGGCGGAGAGGTGCGCCTGCGCTATGCCTATATCATTAAGTGCGTAGGCCTGGAAAAGGATGAGACAGGCAGGGTTCATACTATCCGCTGTACCTATGACCCGGATTCCAAGGCGGGTGGAGCTACCAGTGGACGCAGAGTCAAGGGGACTATTCACTGGGTTTCTGCCCCTCATGCGGTGGAGCGTGAGGTGAAGCTTTATGACCGTCTATTCAATGTGGAAGACCCGGCCGATGAGAGCGATGGTCAGGACTGGATGAGTCACCTGAACCCAGACTCTTTGCAAACCCTTTCCGGCTGCCGTCTGGAGCCTTCTGTGAAAGATGCAGAGCCTGGGCAGGTCTATCAGTTTGAGCGGCTCGGCTACTTCTGCGTGGATACGGAAAAGGCACCGGATGGCACCGCTGTGTTTAACCGCACCGTAACGCTGCGAGACTCCTGGGCTAAGCTACAAAAGAAATAGGAGAGCCCGTAGAGAGAAAGTTCTTCTTATATTTAATTCAAAAAACCAGAGATATATTCTCTGGTTTTTATTTAGCCTACATTCGATAAAACTTGCCTTTCCCCATGAAGCGGTATAGAATCGGGACAACTTATTTTGATATGAAGATAAAAAACCAATGGATAGCAAGGCTGGCTGTTTTCCTCATAGTGGGATGTTCTTGGGGGGCTCTTGCGGATACTACTGATAATAGTCGCTTTGAACTCGCTCTGACTCCAGAAGCGCCGCCAAAAGCGAAGCCTTTCAGCTTGCAGGATGTTAAGCTCCTGGATGGATTTTTTTTGGAAGGACAGACGGTTTCAGCAGAATATCTGCTTTCGTTGGAGCCGGATCGTTTTCTGGCCAGATTCCGCAGCAATGCTGGCCTGGAGCCACGGGCCAGACATTACGGTGGCTGGGAATCAATGACGATAGCCGGTCACTCTTGCGGTCACTATTTGAGCGCCTGCTCTCTGGCTTATGCCTCCACGGGGAACCGTGAGTTTCTGGAACGAGTGAACTATATTGTCTCCGAGTTTGCAGAGTGCCAGGAAGCTGCGAACTCTGGCCTGATCAATGCAATTACAGGAGGAGAAAAGTGCATGGATGAGGTTCGCTCTGGGGTGATTCGCTCAGAAGGCTTTAACCTGAACGGCATCTGGGTGCCATTCTACACCTACCATAAGCAACTGGCAGGCTTGCGGGATGCTTACAGAATCTGTGGGAACAAGCAAGCGCTGGAGGTGGCTAAAAAATTTGCGGATTATCTCTGGGATGCGGTGAAGGGGCTTGATGAGGAAAAGATGCAGCGTCTCCTTTTTTGTGAGCATGGGGGAATCAATGAAGTTTTTGCTGACCTCTATGCAGATACGGGTGAAGAGCACTACCTGGCTGCCGCGCGCCGCTTCCATCACAAAATGATTCTGGACCCGCTCATTGAAGGCAGAGATATTTTGCCGGGCAAACATGCCAACACGCAAATCCCGAAGCTTGTGGGATTGGCCACACTCCATGAAATCACGGGAAATCCCGCTGACCGGCAAGGGGCTGACTTTTTCTGGGAGCAGGTGGTTCATCATCACTCCTATGTCACTGGCGGCCATTGTGACCGTGAGCACTTTTCACAGCCCGATAAACTAAATGACAGACTGAGTCAGGATACCACCGAAACATGTAACGTAAATAATATGCTCAAGCTCACGCGCCACGTCTTTGGCTGGCGGCCTGAAGGTGAAGTGGGCGATTTTTTTGAGAGAGCTCTCTATAACCATATTTTATCCAGTCACAGTCCAGAGGGGAGGGTTATCTATAATCTTTCCCTGAAACAGGGCGGGCATAAGGTTTACCAAAGACCGTATGATGACTTTACCTGCTGTGTCGGCACAGGGTTTGAGAATCATGTGAAGTATTGCGATGGCATCTATTTTCATAACGATTCAAATCTCTGGGTGAACCTTTTTATTGCCTCGGAGTTAAATTGGGAAGCTAAAGGGATTCGCCTGATCCAGGAGACCCGCTACCCCAACGAGGAGACAAGTAAGATCACCTTATCCTGCAAAGAGCCTCGGACCTTTACCATGCAGATACGCCATCCGGGCTGGGCTTGCGATGGAGTCGTTGTGAAAGTGAACGGCGTCGTGGAAAAAGCCTCCTGGCAGCCTGCTTCCTTCATTAAGTTGAATCGGGAGTGGAAAGATGGCGACCAGGTGGATATTGAAATTCCGATGAAGCTGCGCAAAGAGAGCATGCCAGATAACCCAAACCGGATTGCCATTTTCTACGGACCGGTTCTTCTGGTGGCAGAGCTGGGTCAGGCGGATGACTCCTCCCAGGTGCGTGCGGGGTTTGTGCCGGTATTGAAGCTGGAGGAAAATGAGGCGCTCTGCAAATGGATTGAGCCAGTTGAGGGTAAAACGCTAACTTTTAAAACCAAAGGTGTTGGCTATCCTCGTGATGTAGAGCTCATTCCGTTCTTCCGTCTACACGGGAGCGAGAACTATTATACCGTCTACCTGGATGTCTATACCGAGAAGCAATTTCTCGAGCTTAAGGAAAAGATTGAGGCTGAAGAGGCGGCTGCAGCACTTCTGGAAAAACGAACGGTGGACCTCTTCTTCATTGGGCAGATGCAGCCTGAGCGTGACCATAACCTCAGCGGAGAAAATACAACTGTGGGTGAGCATCAGGGACGCAAGTGGCGGCATGCGGCAAGCGACGGTTGGTTTGCATTTGATATGAAGGTGGATGCTGCGGAGCAGAATATATTGACATGCACCTACTGGGGCGGGGATCGGCGTTCGTTTGAAATCCAGGTTGATGGGAAGCGACTGGCTCTGCAGGAGCTCACTGGCGAGCCCTCCAACCAGTTTATCGATGTGGAGTATGAGATTCCCTCTGAGCTCACCAAAGGCAAGGAGAAGGTGAATATCAAGTTTCTCCCTGTCGGCAACAGTTTTGCTGGCGGTCTTTTTGGAGTGCGTATGCTGCGAGAGTAAGAGGGTTTTTAGGTAAAGTACAAACTGCGGGAAGAGCCAGGATTGGGCTGGACAAAAGCCTTCGGGGGTGTATACTGTCTTTGCTGTGGCGGTTTATTTCGCTAATACATGCTGTTTAAGCGGTGGTTGGTAGGAAACGGGTGCATTGGTTTCGCCTTGGCAGTATTTAATGTATCTATATAATTAACTTAAAAACAGAAAGTAATAGTAGTATGAACAGTTTTTTAGCGTTTGGGATGCCCGGTGGAACGGAACTGATAATCATTTTGGTGGTCGTCTTGCTTCTTTTTGGAGCCAAGAGAATACCTGAATTGGCGAAAGGTCTGGGCACGGGAATCAAGGAGTTCAAAAAAGCCACCAGCAATATTAACGACGAGATTCAGCGTGCAATAGATGAGCCGCCGGCTTCCGGCTCTGGTTCACCGAACGCACCTCAAAAGACGGCTTCGGCAGATGAGCCGAAAAACGACGATGCCTCACCCAAGGCGTAGTCTTTCTTCCAAAAATTTATTGTAGAAGAATATGGCTACCGAGCCTGAAGATCCGATACTGGACTCGGATGATGATGGTGGGCCGATAAAGGGTTTTCTGGAGCACCTGGAGGATTTACGCTGGGTGCTCTTGAAGAGCGTTACGGCTTTATTTGTTTCACTTCTGGTCTGCCTCTTTGGCGCACCTATCTTAATAAGCATTTTAAAGCACCCCTTGGAGCAATCTGCCAAGCTGGCTTCTCTTTATGGGACTCAGCAAGTCTCCATTGCCGTAAAAGTTGGCACTAATTCTGTGGGGATTTTCAAGCCTGGCCCTGAGTATATCAAAGGTCTTGAAGCGCTCAATATCACTTCCAATCAAAACTTTACGATAGATGTTATTCCCATCACTCACGGGACGAATCACTATCTTGGTTTTACAGTTAACACAAACGAGGCGTACTTCCCCCAAAAAGCCCCTGTTGAGCTGCTCAACTTGAGTCCCGTATCGGGTTTCATGGTGGCCTTACAGGTGGCTTTCTATGGAGGTCTTGTTTTTTCTGCTCCGTTCATTCTCTTTTTTGTTGCACAGTTCGTTTTGCCGGCTCTGAAGATTAATGAGCTGCGCTATGTGCGCAAAGCCTTCATTTTTAGCATTGGGCTTTTTGCTCTGGGCATTAGTCTTTGCTACTTCCTTATGCTTCCGGTTGCGCTCAGGGCTGCTGTCTGGTTTTCCAATCAGATGGGTTTTGGAGCGTTCCAGTGGACGGCGGATACTTACATCGGCTTTGTCACAAAGTTCATGCTGGCCATGGGAATCGGTTTTGAACTTCCGATATTTTTGCTGCTCTTTGTAAAACTGGGTATCCTAAGCTACAGCACGCTGGCAAAGAACAGAAAAATTGTTTTTGTGATAATCCTGCTTATAGCCACTGTCCTGACTCCGCCGGATGTGGTGACACAGATTGCAATGACGATTCCGCTTTACGGACTTTTCGAGCTGACCGCTTTGATTGCCTGGTGGTGGGAGCGTAAAGAAAAGAAACTGGCGGCCGCTCAGGAAGCTGTTGAAGAGGCTGAACGTGAGGCGCTGCGCAAGCGTAGAAACGAGCAGGTAGCGGCCGAAGCTGCTGAAGCAGAGAGACGCAAAGCTGAAGAAGCTGCCGTAACGGCTGAAGCTACAGAAACGGCTGATTCCGAGAGTGTAGAGCCTTCTGAAAAAGAGCAGGGTGAAGCTGTTCCAGAGACAGAGCAATCCGGCCAAGAGACTGACTTGCCTCAAGAAGAGCCCAAAGAGCTTGAGGAGTTTGCCCCTGAAGGGGAGGTCCAGACCTCTTATGTTCCACCTTTGCCCGACGAAGGCTACCAGCCTTATCTGGATGCTCTGGAAAGATCCAAACCTTCAGAAGACTCTGAGACTGAGGAGGCTGACGCTTTCGAAGCTGAGCCCTTAGAGCCCTCAGAACCAAAGGCAGATGAAGAGGAGAAGCCTGAGGAAGAGACTCAGGAGGAGCCTGAAGAGGAAATCCAAGGGCCGGATGACGACTCGGAGAGAAATCCAGATATTCCCCTGTAAAAATGAAAGTCTTAAAATATAACGACCCTAACTTTGATGCAGAGTTTAGCGCTGTGCTGGCGACCTCGAGTCTTTTCGACGCGGTCATTGAGAAGCGAGTTCACAAAATCGTGGATGAGGTGCGGCTGCATGGAGACCAGGCTTTGGTTGATTTTACCGCTCGTTTTGATAAGGTGCAGCTGGATGTCTCTCGCCTCAAAGTGACTGTAGAAGAAGAAGTGGCAGCCGCGCTAAAAACGGTGATTCAGCCGGGTGTGGACCGCGCTCTCAAAGAGGCTCTGAAAAACATTACCTCTTTTGCCAAGAAATCCCTGCGAAAGAACTGGCAATCCAAAAACTCTCACGGTGCAATGGTGGGAGAGAAGTTTGATCCCTTCTATCGGGTTGGGATTTACGTTCCTGCCGGCAAGGCGCCACTGGCCAGCTCTGCACTGATGAGTGTTACTTTGGCGAAGGTGGCCGGCTGCAAGGAGATCGTCGTTTGCACCCCCTGTGGCAAGGATGGGGCTTTGCAGCCGGAGCTGCTCTATGCCGCCATGCTAGCCGGCGCCACAGAAATTTACCGTGTGGGTGGAGCCCAGGCGATTGCTGCCATGGCATTTGGCACTCAAACAATCGGTAAAGTGCAGAAGGTGTTTGGACCAGGCAACGCTTATGTGGTCGCTGCAAAGAGGATGCTCTTTGGACATGTATCCATGGACCTGCTTCCGGGCCCCAGCGAGGTGCTGGTCATTGCTGACTCAACCGCGAATCCCTCTTTTATCGCGGCTGATATTCTGGCCCAGGCTGAGCACGGCTCCGGTAAAGAGCGGGTCTGGCTGGTGAGCACCTCAGCCAAGGTATTGGAAGTGGTGGAGAAGGAGATCGCGCGGCAACTGGAGAGCGCAGAGCGTAAGGAGCTTCTTAGCGAGGTGCTGGAAAAGGGAACAGCCCTGATTTTGGCAAAAAATATGCAGCATGCTGTTGAGCTGGCCAACCGCCTGGCACCGGAGCATTGCGAAGTGATGACCAAAGAGCCCAGAAACGTGGCTGAGGGTATACATACGGCCGGCGCCCTGATGCTGGGTAATTATTCACCGGCTGTTCTGGGTGATTATGTTGCCGGACCGAGCCATGTCCTGCCCACAGGCGGGGCCGGAGCTTCGTTTGCCGGTCTTACGGTGGACCAGTTTCAGCGCAGAACAAGCCTGGTGGAGTACTCAAAAGAGAATTTGGAAAAAGCGATGCCTGCTGTGCGTAAATTTGCCGCCATGGAAGGACTCATTGCGCACGGCCGCTCCGCAGAGTTGAGACTGGAGGATTAGCCCAGGATTATGAACAGAAGAACTTTTCTAAGGGGTTTGACCTTGGGAACGGCAGCGGCGTTTTTGCCGGGCTGCGTCAGTAGTCGCTCAACCAGGAGCGCTCTTGCGGGTGAGGAGCTCATTCGGGACCCACGTTTTAAGAAGGGATTTCGCATGTTAGACCCTGAGCTGAGAGGCCAGGTCTACGGAATCTGGCAACCGCTATCTCAGGAGGAGCCGGTCTGGTCGATAGCTCAGTGGGGAACTCGCGAAAAAGTAACTCCTCTGAATCAGAACACTACCATCTCTAATTCCTGCAAGTCGATTTCAGTGGTTCGCTCAGGGGCTAAGAGTGATTTGACTCTGGCTGTTAATGCTAATGAAGAGTACGAGGGTGAGCCACGCGCTGAAGAGAGAATGTGGGCACACCTGCTTGTGGAGCAAGAGATAAAATCTCTGCCACGCCTCCTGGATTTAAAAGCTTTGAAATTCCATCTGGAGGCAAAACTCCTGCATTCGACTCTCTACAAACCAGAGCTCTTTGACGCAGGTAAACATGCAGCCCAGTATCAGGCTTTTTTTTATCTTCAAGACCGGAACAGGGAGTCTGAAGGCTATGGAGAGATGATCTGGTTTGGGATACCGGTCTATGATAACCGAAAGCGTAAAACCGATCGCTACGAAGCAAAAGACTTTGCCGGCTCAGGCATGTTCATTTGTACTCTGGTTCATGAGTACCTTTGCGCAGATTCTGCACACGATGGAAACTGGATTACACTGGAAGCCGACTTATTGCCCGAAATGCTAAAGGCCTATTCAATAGCCCGCCAAAAAGGTTTTATGCAGAAAACGAACAGCCTGGAAGATATCTATCTTACCGGAATGAACATGGGCTGGGAGGTACCCGGACTTTTGGACGTGAGTTTGCAGGTTCGGCGCCTGAGCCTCCTTGCAGAGAAAGAATAAAACAGTGAAGTGCAGGCGCTGCCAAACAGTAAAAGCGGCCTGCACTTCACTTTGCTTTTCGTTTCAACCTACCTTCTCATCCCCCCCAGAAAGCCACTGAGTCCACCCATGCCGTCTCTGCCTCCGGCATTGCCTGTGAACAGGCTGACCATGATATCCTGGGCTATTCTGACGTGGTCCACTGCTGGACGCTCATCATAGGCACCGGGGTTCAGAGAGTACTCCAGTTGCTCCCGAGTAGTGCTGAACGCACTGCCCATACCTCGACTTCCGCCATACTCCTGCTCCAGAGAGTCCAAAAGCATTAGCCTGCTTTGGGCCACCTCCGCCGGAAGGTCAGGCGGAGCATCCCCTCTTTCACTCATTCCCGTGAGTCCCAAGACCATGATGGCACGAATAGGAGCTCCCACTTCTTCAGAATGTATGGCTCTTGAGAAAAGTTCGTTAGCCTCTTCATTAGTGCCGACGTAGTTCATGGAGACCCGGAGGAGATCGGCCCGGTCAGCCATCGTCAAACCTGGATCTCCAAAAATACTATAGATGAGAGGCATTGCATCTTCCCCCATCGTTTTATGGATGAAGTCAAGAATATCACGGTCCAGCCTGCCATCTACCAGTAACTGGTTGGAGAGAACCTCTGCCATTTCAGTATCCTGCAGCTCGATCAGGAGGCTTAGGAGCTCTCGTTTTTCATCCCGTGCCAACGACATGGTACTTAAAAGATTACGGGCTGTGGTGATAGAGATATTTCGGAAAAGCTCAGAGTCCAGGCTCAGAAGGATTCTGGCAATGTAGGTAGCCTCCGAGGCGTTTAGTGCGGTGGGGAGCACCTGGCTTAAAAGGCCTATTGCTTCTGAGGTGCCGATATCGCGCAGGACGTCTACCAGTCCCAGCCGTGTAGTAGGGGGAACGGAAACGCCTTCACCCACATCAAGGGAGCTGGAGCGAACCTTACCCGATGCGGCCAGGATAACGTTGTGCCCGCTGGTATAGTAGTTGCGAATATTCTCTATGGGGCTTTTCCTGGATTCGGTCAAAGCCTGAAAACAAAAACTGGCTTTCCGAAGCCTTTTCCGTTCACTCTCCCTATCCAGCGTATAGAGCATCTGTATGAGCTCCTCCGGTTCATCTTGAAGGTGTTCGGTTGCCGTGTCGCTGGAACCCCAGGCCAATTGAGCACGCAACTGCTCCAATTCTTCGCTCCACTGAGCCCTCTCTTCATTCCAAAGCTTTTCTTGTGCCCGCTGATGGGCTTGTGTTGTACGGTGTCCATGGAAATACTGAGCCAGAGCAACCAGCACTAAAAGAGCCAGAGCTGAACTGAGAACTATATTGATTCGATTCGTCTTCATTTTCTAAAGCACCTCAAATGCCTGCCATATCCTTAAGATACACCAAAAGCGGTTTTTGTGTTTATAAAAATCTTTTGAAGATATTGGGCAGAGACTGAAGCAGCAAATGCAGAGTGGGGGAAAGTGTGAGAAAAAATGGGGGAATAAAATTTTTCTTTTTTTTCTTCTCGTAAAACCTCCGTAAAAGCTTCCGTAGAGCGATGTGAATGGATTGTGAAAAGAGTCCTTTTCGAGGTGTTTTTTAATGTCTGGTATTATGTGATGTAATCTGTTTGTAGAAAAGGTGTTTTAATAGATTAAGAGGGTTATTTTCATATTGTTGTGAATAACTTGTGAATAGAGGTGATAAAGGCATATTTAAGAAATTTTAAGAAATAAAGGAGCTAAGTGTAGAAAAAATGTAGGAAAAGTTTAACGAAGTGTTGACAAAGTGGGGCGAGGTGTTAGAATGAAGTCCGATTTTGAGGCCGTGAGTGAACAGCAAGTTAAACCGATGCGTTTTTATACAGTCTATTCTTTCGAAGTAGATTCAAAGAGACGTGTCCAGGTGCCCGCCAAGTGGAGACCTCCAGTTATTCAGGACGGGGGGCGCCGCATGGCTGCCATCGAGGTTGAGTTCATGCTGACGCTGACCCGAGTTCGGGGCGACTCCTGCGCCTGCATTACCGCAATGCCGGCGGAAGTATTCGAAGCTTATGCACAAAAGGTGGATGGTTTGCCTTTGCTTGATCCGGCAGCGGAGCGTTTGCGCCGCTTCCTGGGGTCTCGTTCCGAGCCGGTGGAGATGGATGCTAGCGGGCGTATCACTCTTCCCAAATGGATGGCCGATAAAGTTGGGATCGGACAAAAATCGGAACATGAACAAAATTCTACAACTGTTGTCCTTCGAGGAGAGGTAGACCGTTTTAGTATTTGGAGCAAACAGAAGTTCGATGCCGACGAAATCGAGAATCAAAAAGAAGATGATAGAGAGCTAGAGAGTCAAATTTAAAACTGTTGAAAGGGCAAAGAATGGAGAGTCAAGAATTACGAAAAGAAATGGTGCATCCAGTAAATGCAAACAACAGGGGCGCTGCCATGCAGCTTTTTGTACCCGCCTCACAGGCTGGCTCAGTCGCTGAGCCTGTGCGGGCCACCGCTGGCTCGGTGTCCCAACTGGGAGCGGCAGTGGGAATCGCCAAACCTCAGGCCGAATATCGAACGGGAGTGGTTCGGCTTTTTGACTATATCCTTAATCCATGGCGTGCAATCAGTCTCCAGCGGGAGCTGGAAGAGCAGCGGAGGATGGAGCGGCTCTCGAAGGTTCAGGTCCTTCGAAGCGATTTAAGCTACCAGGATATAGAGGTCCGTTTAAGTGGAAAATTGATTTCCAGCCGTAAGATTCAAAAACTTTTGAGCCAGGAGCCAACGACTGATCAAGGTCTTTTTCGCTCTCTACTAAACAAAGTACGACGCGCATGAAAAGTGGAAGAACGTGCTCACAGTCCTGTATTATTGAAAGAGACGCTTCAGCTGCTCTGTCTGAAGGACGGGGGAGTCTATTGCGACGGAACGGTCGGTGGGGGTGGACACGCCTCCGCCATTCTCCGGCAGAGCTCTCCGTCCGGAGTGCTCTACGGCTGCGATCGAGATGGAGATGAGCTGAAGCGCAGCGCCGAGCAGATGCAGGAAAGCTTTAAAGGGCGCTGTCACTTTCAGCACGGCAACTATTCGCAGATTGAGACCTTGTTCCCGGGGGTGCTCTTTGATGCTGTATTGCTTGATTTGGGATGCAGCTCGATGCAGTTGGATCAATCTCAGCGGGGATTCAGTTTTTTGGCTGATGGACCTCTGGATATGAGGATGGACGTCAGTCAACCGCTAAAGGCTGAAGCCATCATTAACGACTATTCGGCGGAGCAATTGGCTGATATTTTTTACTACCACGCAGGTGAGAGGCAGGCCAGAAGGCTGGCCAGGGCGATTGTGGAAGAGCGGACACTCAGGCGGTTTGTAAGCACCCGGCAATTAGCGGATTTTATTGAAGCCAGAATGCCCAGAGGAAGGCAAAAAATTCATCCGGCAACACGGGTTTTCCAAGCTTTAAGGATTGAGACAAACCAGGAGTTTCTGCACTTGCAGTTGGCGCTTGAAAAGTTGATCCCTTTGATTAAGCCCGGAGGTAGACTGGCGGTCATTACGTTTCACTCTGGCGAAGACAGAATCGTAAAAGAGTTTGGAAAAGCCAGCACAAGAGATTATATTTTTGAAGGAACTGTAGATATTCCGGAGCTGCGCAAGCAACGGCCGCCCCTGCTAAAAGTTATTACGCGAAGGCCGGTAGAGGCCGCAGAAGATGAAGTGAAGGCGAACCCTCGGGCAAGGAGCGCCCGGCTCAGGGTCTATGAAAAAATTTAACTCTGGAAACCAATGAACACCAGGCGCAATAAATCAAAAATTGGCTGGAAGGTTTTGCCTTTCAAGTTTGCATTGGGTTCTATTGGACTGATTTTATTAGTTTTAGTTTTGGGTGTTGTGCATTTGCGTTTACAGCAACAAAATCATGATTTGGGAGAGAGGCTCCGGGCTTGTGAGTTTGAACTGAGGAATATCAGAGAGACCAACTCAGTGCTTTCCAAAGAGCTGGGACGCCTCAAAACCCCTGAAAACATATTGCGCAGGGCAGGCAATATGGGACTGGAGCTCAGCCCTGTTACCGTTACGCAGATAGTCAGAATTCCGGAGGTTGAAATCCTGACTCCCGGGCAATCAATGGATAAAGAAGAGTGAACCATGCTTAGAAGAAACCAGATACAGTGGATGCGAGCAGTGATTTGCCTTCTTATTGTCGGTTTTCTCGTCTTATCGGGGCGTCTCACCTATATACAGGCTTACCGTCATAATAAGTACAAAGGGATTTCTGAGGGCAGGGTCAACCGTACCGAGTTTTACTCTCCCCGGCGTGGCGAGATACGAGATATCAACGGCAATCAGCTGGCGGTTACTCGTGACGTACGAACCGTTGTTCTTGACCCCGGTCTCCTGGACAAAGTGGATCCGGTTACTCGGCGTGAGTATTTAGATTTGGTTTCCTCTCTGCTTCACCTGGACCGCGCCTGGCTGAATGAGAAGAGCCGTTTTTTCAGGTCTCAGTCGGGAGATGATTGGGTCTTGCTGATGGATAGCGCCGGGATGCCGTTGGTGACTGCTTCAGGGATTCCGATTTATTCACCACTGAATACGAATGGAGTGGTTGACTCTGAGGTGATGGGAATTGCCGTGGTGGATGAAACTAACCAACAGCTCAGAGACCGCCAGGGCAAGCCGCTTTATGCGCTCTTGAATAAAGACCGTGAAGTGATTACCAACCGCTATGTACGGCTACTGAAAGAGCTGCCAGTTGAAGAGTGGGAGCAGGTGAGAAGGCAGATCAGCCAGTTCCCCATAGATGAAACACGGGAGGGATACAGCCGCAGGAGTGCTATTTACTATCGGGCATTGCGGAGTATCGTTCTTTACTCAGAGCGCGACTTCAAGCGCGAATACCCCAACGGCAGGTTTATGGCTCATCTTTTGGGATACACCGAGAGTGGTGAAAAGAAGCTTGAAGACCAGGGCGGCTCAATCACAGTGATGAAAGGGCTTGAGGGGGTTGAACGAGCACTTGACGATCAACTAACCGGGACGGTCGGCTGGCGCAATAAGGTGGTGAGGAGCGATGGCAGCGAAATCCTCTCCAGCCGTGGCCACAGCTTTGAAGCGGGTGATGGACTGACTGCAGTGCTTACTTTGGATTCCATCATACAGGGAATTGTAGAGGATGAGCTGAGGAGCGCCATAGAGCGTCATGCTCCGAAATCTGCCTCCTGCGTAGTTGCAGAGGTAAAAACAGGCCGAATACTCGCTTATGCAGTTGCTCCGGACTATGATCCCAATTTGCCTGCTGCCTCTGAGCCGGAGAACTGGAGGAACCGGATTATTATGGACTTGATGGAGCCTGGCTCTACTTTCAAGGTTGTTGCTTTTTGTGCGGCTCTTAATGAAGGGCGCTACGGAGTGAGGTCTCCTGTTGATTGCTCTTCCTGGAACCGAGCAGAGTGGGGCAGGCGCCCCAAAGAGGCCAGTGGCGGTGATTACGGGACACTGACGATGGAAGAGATGTTGGCCAAATCGTCAAATATCGGTTTTGCCAAAATGGGTTGGATGCTTTCCCCTTCAGTCCTGAACCAATATATACGAAATTTTGGATATCGCTCACCAACTGGAATCATGCTGCCTGGGGAGCGAACCCATACAAATAATGCAATTATCCCAGACAAGGATAAGCTCAGCATTAGCCGGGTGCCGATAGGCCAGGGGATAGCGGTGAACCAGTTACAGACCACAATGGCCATGGGCGCAGTGGCCAATGGAGGCATCCTGATGCGCCCACAAATCTTGGACCATCTGGAGGACCGTTCCGGCCGCTACGCTTATGAGCAGATGCCCCAGCCGGTGCGGCGAGTGATGAGCGAAAAGGTCGCTAAAGAGGCTGTGCAGGCGCTCAGGAAAGTGACCGAAAGAACACGGACGCAGACTGGGACGGCCTGGCGAGCGGATATGAAGTACCATACAGTGGGCGGTAAAACCGGAACAGCGCAAAAGGCAGCCCCTGGCGGTGGCGGGTACCATCCCGATAAGTATTATGCCTCTTTTGTCGGTTTTTTCCCCACAGCTGATCCGGTGATTGTGATGAGCGTTGTGGTTGATGAGCCCAGCAGGGCAAGCGGTTATTATGGCGGTACTGTTGCAGCTCCAATATTTAAAGACATAGCCGAAGGGATTGCCATTTATTGGGCGATTCCTCCTGACAAAGAATTGGAACCTCCAACCCAGAGAAGATGAAACTCTCCCAATTAATAGTGCCATTGGGCAAAGTGCAAACGGTAGGCTCCCTGGAGCGTGAGGTGACGGGGATTGCCTATGATTCGCGCTGTGTAACGCCTGGCAAACTCTTTGTTGCCATTCGCGGTGCTGAGTGCGACGGGCACAACTATATTGCCGATGTGGCAGACCGCGGGGCGGTTGCGGTGGTTTGTGAGAAAAAAGGTTCCAGTGGCGGAAAGATGACGCGTATTATCGTGCCGGACACTCGCGCTGTTTTACCTCAGATCGCCAGTACTTTTTACGGGTTTCCTGCAGAAAAACTGAAAATGATCGGTGTTACCGGCACCAATGGCAAAACAACGGTAACCTTTCTGTGCAAATATATTTTGGAGGAAGCCCTTATCCATACGGGGCTTCTGGGGACAATTCGCTATGAGATCGGCGACAGGGTGATTCCTGCACAGCGAACAACCCCCGAATCTCTGGACCTTCACTTCATGCTTTCAAAAATAGTGGATGACAATGGGCAATGCTGCGTGATGGAGGTCAGTTCCCATGCTCTGGAACAGCATCGTGTTGATGGAGTCCAATTTGATGTTGGGGTTTTTACAAACCTCACCCACGACCATCTGGACTACCATGGCAACATGGAGAATTACTTTGAAAGCAAAAAGCGTTTGTTCATTGAAGGGATAAAGGGCAGAAAAGATTTCAAAGCGGTCGTGAACGCAGATGATCCCTTTGGTCGGGAGCTCATCGCAGAGCTGAGCGGCAAGTGTGAACTTTTATCTTATGGGCTTAAAGAGGAGGCCTCTCTGACGGTTTCGGAGGTTGAGCTCTCTTCTCATAAAACCAGAATGAGAGTTAAAAGTCCACAGGGAGAGTTCATGCTGGAGACACCGCTGATTGGACGCTATAATATCTCCAATACGTTGGCAGCTGTCGGGGTGGGGCTATCCTTTGGGGTTAGCCACCAGACCATAGCCTCAGCCCTGGGCAAAGCGGCAGCGATCCCGGGGCGCCTGGAGCAGCTGGATGCCAAGCAGCCTTTTAGCGTTTTAGTTGATTATGCCCACACGGCCGATGCGATGCAGAATGTACTGAGCACGCTTAAGGAAATTACAAAAGGCCGTATTCTTTTACTTTTTGGATGTGGAGGCAGTCGCGATAAGAGCAAAAGATTGAAAATGGGAGAGGTTGCCGCTTCTCTGGCAGACTATACTTTAATCACAACCGACAATCCTCGAAGAGAAGAACCACGCGATATCGCCAGCCAGGTGGAAAGCGGTTATCTTTCTAAGCGTCAGGATGGATACGAGGTAGAGTTGGACCGCTCATTTGCAATCGAGCGAATTATCAAGATGGCCAGGAAGGGTGATGTAGTTGTTTTGTGTGGCAAAGGGCACGAAACGTATCAGGAGTTCCATGGATTGGTCGTACCCTTTGACGATCGACTTCATGCGATGAACGCGCTGGCGAATTTGGGCTATCATGCCGGAATGGATTAGGACGAGTGGAAGCCAGGACATTAAGATTTATGAGTGAGGCGGCCGAAGGTTTGATTTACTTCGGTGAGGCGGATATTTCCGTAAAAGGGATCTTTACAGATAGCCGCAACCCGCTCAATGGAGGAGCATTCCTGGCTGTAAAAGGTGAGTATTTTGATGGGCATGATTTTATCGAATCGGCAGCCAGGGCAGGCTGCAAGGTTTTTATTGTGAGCCGTATTGAAGGAATTCGCTTTCCTGAGAAAAGCTCTGTTTTGTGGGTGAGGGATACGGTGGAGGCTTATGGAAGAATTGCTGCAGCCTATCGAAAAAGTTTTAAAAAGGTAAAAGTTATTACTGTCTGTGGTTCCAACGGCAAAACAACAACCAAGGAGCTGATCGCAGCGGTACTTTCCAAAAAAGGGAAAACTTTGGCCAGCCAGCGAAGCTATAATAACCACATCGGGGTGCCGCAAACATTATTGGAGCTGGACAGCTCCCACTCCTATGCCGTTATTGAGGCCGGCACTAATCACCCCGGAGAGCTGGCCCCGTTGCTCAAAATGATTGATCCCGATTATGGCGTGCTGACTAGTATTGGTAACGAGCATCTGGAGTTTTTTGGGGACTTAGATGGAGTCCTCGAAGAAGAGGGAAGTATAGCGGAAGCTTTGCCGGCCGGAGGTGCCCTCTTTATTGCCGAAGATTGCTATGGCAGCCGGGAAGTTATTGGGCGGCTCAAAAAAGGAGTGCGCTCTATAGCAGTGAGCCGCCAGAGCCCAGAGAGTGCTGAGCTCTATGGGGAGCTGGTGAGCATCAGTCACAACGGGACCACTTTTAAAGTATTTCCAAAAGCTAAGGAGGTGGGCAAAGGTCAAGAGGACACTCGTTTGAGGCAAGGCAAAATACGTTCTTTGGGGGCGCACCATATCACCAACGCACTTCTTGCAATCTGTGTTGGTGATGAAATGGGCGTTCCGGAGGATGAAATTTACCAGGCATTGAGCGAGTGTCCCGCCCCAGAAATGCGGACTGAGATAAAGATTGCCCGCGGCGTGACGCTCCTGGTCGATTGCTATAATGCGAACCAGGACTCAGTCTGCGCTGCTCTGGAAACATTGATGCACTTGAGAAACAGCGGAACCGGCAAAGCGGTTGCCCTTTTGGGGACAATGGGCGAGCTGGGCCAAAGTGCGCCGCAATCTCACCGGCAGGTTGCGCTCAAGGCCGCGGCCGTTGGAGTGGACCGAGCGCTCTTTTGCGGAGAGTATGCAGGCGAGATGTACGAGGTTTTTCTGGCAAATGCTTCGGCAGGGCAATTTTCAAAAGCTTTTGAATCGCCGGAGGCTTTACTGGAGCAGGCCGACGAATACATCAATGCAGGTGACTCTGTGTTATTGAAGGCCTCACGTTCCCAGCGGTTTGAGCGCCTGGTGCAGAGGTGGAGCTTGGAAGTATGATTTATCAAATCACTCAATACATACAGGAGATAGCGAAGGCTCAAGGCTGGGAAGAAGCTGTTTCCTGGCTGCGCATTTTTTCTTATGTATCGGTGAGGGCGGTAGGTGCAGCGCTGACGGCATTCACTCTTTGTATGCTTTTGGGCAGGAGTGTGATCCAATGGCTCAGCGACATTGCACCCGAGACACATACTCCGGAGTGGGCCAAAAACACTCCTGGTAAAAGCGAACCCAAACAGGCAGAAGAGGCAGTGAAGGAAGCGCTCAAAAAGAAGCAGGGAGTCCCCAGTATGGGCGGAATCCTGATCGTGGGGGTGATGGATGTGAGCGCTCTTTTTTGGGGCGTCTGGAATGAGCTGCTGCTATTGACCGTTCTGAGCATGATCGTCCTGGCGGGGCTCGGTTTTTATGACGATTACCGCAAGGTAACGCGTCAGGGAGAGGGTTCATCGGAGCTGGTAAAAATCGGTGTTCAACTGGCTCTTGGTTTGACTCTGGTCTGCTATCTTTACATGGATGCCAGGGTTTCCTTTTTAATTGAAGAGGTGATGGTTCCTTTTTACAAGGAGCCGATTCTGGCGACAGGCGTTGTCTCTTCAATTGTTGGAGCCATTATTGTGATTCTGGCGGTGTTTGGCAGCAGTAATGCGGTTAATTTGACTGATGGTTTAGACGGCTTGGCAATCGGCTGCTCATTGATTTGCACGGTGGTTTTTTTGGTTCTTACTTACCTGACAGGTCGCGTGGATTACTCGACTTATTTGAACTTGACCTACGTCCCCGGCGCCTGTGAGCTGACTGTTTTTTGTGCGGCCCTCGGGGGAGCCTGCCTGGGATTCCTCTGGTTCAACTGCCATCCGGCGCAAGTTTTTATGGGTGATACAGGTTCTCTGGCAATCGGTGGTGCTTTTGGTATTATGGCGGTTCTGGTGCATCAGCCTTTTATTCTTCTCATTGCAGGCGGAGTATTTGTGGTGGAGATTGGTTCATCGGCTTTGCAGCGGTATTACTTTAAGTTTACACGGATCAGAACCGGTGTCGGGAAAAGGTTTTTCCTGAGAGCTCCCCTCCATCACCACCTTCAGCGTTTAGGATGGTCGGAGACTCAGGTGGTGACGCGTCTTTATATTGCAGCCATTATTTTTGCGGTATTGGCCCTGGCTTCCTTGAAGATCAGGTAAGAAGTAAATTAAATGAAAATCAAACAGAAGAAGATAGCAGTTTTAGGGTTAGGCATCAGCGGAATGGCTGCTGCTCGGTTGGCCCTGAGGCATTGCGCCAACGTTTCTGTTTGGGATGAGGCAGGGTCAGACTGTCTGGAAGAGCGTGCAGAGCAACTCCGATCGCAAGGAGCCAGCGTAGAGTTGGGGGTAAAAAGCTACCCGGAGCTTAAACCTGATATCTCTGTGATCAGCCCCGGGGTTGAGCCCGGGAGCATCTTGGGGAGGTTTGCCCTGGAGGCTGGCGGGGAGGTTCTTTCGGAGGTGGAATTTGGCTGGAGCTTCATGGAGGAGGTTCCGCTGATTGCCATCACGGGAACCAACGGAAAAACAACTACGGCTGAGCTCTGTGCATTCATTTTGAATGAGAATGGGATTTCTACTCATGCCTCTGGCAATATCGGTTATCCGGTTTCCTCCCTGGCTCTGGAAGATAAGAGATATTCGGTAAACGTTTTTGAGGTTAGCTCTTTTCAACTGGAGCGAATAAGGAACTTTTGCCCAAAAATAGCTGTATTGACCAATATCTCCCCTGACCATCTGGAGAGGTATCCTTCAGAGGAAGAGTATCTCTTGACCAAATTGAAGATATTCTCCAGGCAGAGAGCTGAAGACTGGGCTCTCATTCAATGGGATGCGGCACAACTGATTTTTGAAAAACAGAAAAAGCTCTGGAAAAAAGAAGGATACTTAAAACCTCGTCTCCTCACCTACAGTGCAGAGAGTAATCAGGCAGACGTGTACTTACAGGATGGCTGGATTATTTGCAGGGGTGTTCACAATCTCCCAGAGGGCAAATGGTTGGAAGTTAAAAAGTTAAAACTCCAGGGCAATCATAATTTTGAAAACGTAATGGCTTCGCTTTTGGCTACAGTGCTAAGCGGAGTGCCGGTTCAGAAAGCTTGCCAAAGTGTGGCGGGTTTTGAGCCTTCTGCCCACCGCTGCCAGCTAGTGGATGTAGTCAAGGGGGTTAGATATATTAACGACTCCAAAGCCACTAATGTGGATGCAACCCGTCAAGCATTAAAGATGACCCCGATGGGAAAAAAAACCTGGTTAATTGCGGGAGGCAAAGATAAAGGATTTGATTTTGGAGGACTGGAAGACTTACTCTCATCTCGTGTGCGTGGAGCTATTCTGATAGGCGAGACCCGCGAACGGATTCGCAGAGAATGGGAGAAACATGTACACTGTGTATTTGCCAATTCCCTGGAAGAAGCCGTCTGCCATGCCTCCCAAAACGCAACCGCTGGAGAGCTCGTTTTGCTCTCTCCGGCCTGCTCGAGTTTTGACATGTTCAGGAGCTATGTTCACAGGGGTGAGCTGTTCAGGCAATATGTTGAAAAGGTTAAGAAAGAGAATGAGATTTAAATTGAACCGGATTCGATGAATTTCTCGGGAGAGAATTGACTATCGGATCGAAATAGGCCACAATAAAAACAGATGATGTTATGAACGATCAAGACAAAAAAAATAAGTTGATATCGCAGGGTTCTCGGCTTCAACAGCTCTCAGGAAAAAAGAAATCCAATCTGGCTGTTGCGATGTTCGCAATCCTGTTTTTTCATGCTGCCGTCCTGGGTGCATTGCTGATACAGGGCTGCAAGCAGGAGCCTCCCCAGCCTGAGGTGGCACCACCTGTCAATGAAGCGGCAGAGTCGACTAATGCTTCGCCTGCTGGGCTCGATGGGGTGGGCTTACAGTTCCATGATGACTTCCCAGGTGACGTTGTTCAGCAAATGACCAATGCGGCGCCTGCAAGCGATCAGCAACGAACGGTGGCAGCTTTGCCGCCGGATACCGGTGCTCCGATTCCTGGAGTGCAGGGATTGCCTGGCTCTCTGCCCCTGACAACAGGGACAGGCATAGGCCAGCAAATGCAAACGCCTGCTCCGGCAGCTCCGGCCGCCTCTGAAATGAAAGAGCATACCGTGAGGAGCGGAGAGAACTTCACGACGATCGCACGTGCCTATCCTGGGGTAACCGTTACAGACTTGTTGAATGCCAACCAGGGTGTTGACCCGCGCTATTTGCAAGTAGGCCAGGTAATTAAAATTCCACCTGCCTCTGCTTCCAGTGCGCAGACCACACCTGGCGCTCCGAGCGTAGCTGGAGAGCAAAGCAAGCCGACACCGGGCTCTGACTACAAGGATGCTGATGGGCAAACCATTTATGTAGTAGCCTCTGGGGATACCTTGACCCGAATCAGCAGGAAGTTCGGAGTAAAGATAGCGGACATCAGAAATGAGAACCGTCTGGCCGGTGACCGGATTAATGTAGGGCAGAAGCTGAGGATACCGGCCCAATCACCGACAACACCTGCCGCTCCTTCGGGCACAGGAACCGTCAGTCGCACTCCGGTACAGGGAGAGGGCGCTTCTCCGCAGTCTCCAGGAGGAATCACAATTACCCCACTTGGGAATTAGTAGAAATTCCTGAGAGTTTTACATAGGGTGCGGTTGTACCGTGCCGCAATTTTGTCCGGGGTGGATACGTACGAGCCTACAAGGGGCCGTGTGCCCACCCCGTAAACTTTGGGCGGTTTAGGGAGTCTGGGGAGCTAGTGATGAAACAGGTAGTGGGGATGATTATCTTCAGCGTGGCGATGTTGGTTGCCGTGGGGCTTCTGGCTCTTTATAGCGTTACTTTTTCCAAGATTGAGCGCAGGCCTGTTGCTTCCCAGGTGCAGACTGCGTCAAAAGGGGCTTCAGTAACCAATACGGCGTTGGAGCAGGAGGCCTGGAAAGTCTCGCCACGGAATATTCAGGGGATGAACAGCTTTAAAAAGCAGGCACAATTCGTCGTGGTGGGAGCGATTTTGTGTGCTTGTCTGGCCCTCTTTTTTGATTATAAGTTTTTGCGACGAGACTGGGTCGTTGCCTTTCTTTTGATCATCTGCGCTTTTCTCTTAACTGCCGTGTTTTTTCCGGCACTGGGAGGCGTAAGAGTAAAAGGAGCATCTCGCTGGATACAATGGGGGATTAATTTTCAGCCCTCAGAGCTGGCCAAGCTTTCGATCATCATCTTTTTTGCCTGGTATGGGGCCAGGTATCCTTCACTCATTCGGCAGTTTTGGAAGGGTCTCATGCTTCCCATACTGATTGTTTTTCCACTGGTGTTTTTGATCTTTAAAGAGCCCGATGCAGGAACAACTATTTTTCTCCTGGTGTTGGCCACCTGTATGCTGTTGATTATGGGGGCTCGTTGGTATTACCTCTTCATCCCTGCCGGTTTGATGAGCGCAGCCATGAGTGTCTGGCTTTATTTTGACCCTGTTCGCAGGGATCGTATTTTTAGCTGGCTGGACTTGGAAGGGACCAAATACGGAGTGGGGATGCAGGGCTATTCTTCGCTTGTGGCTCTGGGCAGCGGCGGCTTATTCGGCAAGGGGTTGGGGGAAGGTAGCCAAAAGATGGGGTTTCTGCCCGAAGATCACACAGACTTCATATTGCCGGTCATCGGCGAAGAGCTCGGGCTTTTTGTTGTCCTTTTTATCGTCCTTCTTTTTGTGCTTTTGGCGATATGTGGGTTCAAGGTTGCACTGCGTGCCCGAGAGCGCTTTGGGGCATATCTGGCAATGGGGATTACCCTCATGATAGGACTGCAGGCCTTTATTAATATCGGTGTTGTGACGAGTGTTTTGCCCAACAAGGGAATGCCTTTACCCTTCATCAGCCGCGGTGGAAGCAATATCATTATGCTGCTAATGGCCGTCGGCTTGTTGTTATCTGTGGCTTTGCGTGGATACTCTGACAAAGAGGGAGAATCGTTGGTGTTTGAAGAGGAGACTCTTGTAGAGGAAGAAAATGTGTTTGCTGTGAAGAAAACATCTGCCTATGAAAAAAAGTGAAAAAAAAGGACCGTTGGTAGCAATAGCGTGTGGAGGCTCCGGAGGGCATTTTTATCCGGGGATTGCCGTTGCCCAAAAGCTTTACACTGCCGGGTGTGAGATTCTCCTGCTTGTCACTGAAAAAGAGGTGGACCAGATAGCCAGCAATCCCATACGCGAGTTTAGAGTGGAGCGTATGCCTGCGATAGGACTCACCCGAGGCAATGTGCTTCCTTTTTTTGTGCGCTTTATCAGGTCATATTCAAGAGTGAAAAAGTTGTTTCGCCAAATACGGCCCAAAGCAGTCTTGGGTATGGGTGGGTTTTCGAGCGCCCCAGCAGTCCTGGCTGCTCCATCCAGACGGCGCAAAGCCTTTATTCATGAGGGTAACTCTGTTCCCGGCCGGGCCAACCGCCTGGTTGCTCCTTTTGTACACACCGGCTTTGTTCACTTCCCCCAGTCAGTTTCCAGGCTTTATATGCGCAGAGTAGAGGTTGCGGGGATGCCGGTCAGGGCAAGCTTTGCTCCCGTTACCGAGGAGATGGCCAGAGGCTGCAAGATGATGTTGGGTCTTAGCCCTGATAAACCGGTGCTTTTAGTGATGGGTGGCAGCCAGGGAGCCAGCGCAATCAATTCTCTTGTGGTGGCCAGTCTCAAGAAAATCTTCCGCAGACTGCCTGAACTGCAGATTATTCACCTGACAGGACAGAGAGATTTCAAAGCAATCCAAGAAAGCTATCAACAGAGCGGTATCTCTGCAATGGTGCGAGAGTACTTTGCTGAGATGGAACTGGTGATGGGAGCCGCCACGGTGATGGTAGGCCGCTCAGGTGCCTCTTCTTTGGCAGAAACAGCACGGATGGGGATTCCCTCCATCTTGATTCCGTTGCCGACAGCAGCCGATGACCATCAATACTATAACGCTTTGGCTTTTGAAGAAACCGGAGCCGCTGTTCTTTTTGAGCAGCCGGCCACTCCTGCCCAGGGCGAAGCGGTGGATAACTTTGCAGATGTTGTAACCTCTTTACTGGTTAACGAGAAGAAACGCCTGGATATGCAGAGTGCCCTGGTTGAATGGGGAGAAAGGGATGCGGCAACCGAGATTGCCAAAAAGATTATTGAAATTGCCCTGCCTGAAGAGAATTTGAATATGGATTGGAGTACGGAGCCTGTTTTTTAAAATGCTGAGCTTAAGGTCGAAAAACAGAATAGCATTTGAAGCCTTGTTGAAGAGAGCGGCCGCTAAGGATGCTTCACAGCCCAAAGTTTATCTGGCGGGGATTGGGGGAATCGGGGTCAGCGCGGTGGCTCATTTATTGATCGATAAAGGCTGGAGTGTTAGCGGAGCTGATGTTCGCGAAAGCCAGGAGACTCGCGCCCTGAGCAAGCGTGGGGCCAAAATTTATCTGGGACACGTCGCAGCCAACCTGCGAGATGATCCCGTGGATGTTCTGGTCTATTCAACGGCTGTGAGCAAAACAACTCCGGACATACTGGAAGCCAGGAAGCAGGGGATTATTCTCCTCAAGAGGGCTGAAGCGCTGGCTTCACTCATGAGTGCGTATCGGGGGATTTGTGTGGCGGGGATGCATGGCAAAACAACCGTCACAGGCTTTCTGGTTCGCGCAATGTGTAATCTGAACCTGCGGCCTGGCTATGCGGTGGGAGGCCTTTCCCGCCACTTCGAGCCCCACGCACGGCTGGGAGAAGATCAATTCAGCTGGTTTGTGGCCGAAACTGATGAAAGTGATGGGAGTCTTTTGGAGTTCGAGCCCGAATATGCAACGATTCTAAATCTGGATCGAGACCACCTGGAGTATTATGGAAATGAAGAAGAAATTGAGAGGACCTTTATACAGTTCTCCCAGCAGGTTGAGAAGAATATCCTCTGCTGCGCTGATAACCCATGGGTAATGCGTTTGAGCAAAGAGCATTTTAGACAAAGGAGTCTCTCTTTTGGCTTCAGTCCGAGGAGCGATTATCAGGCAATTCTGAGGGAGACGTCTTGCTGCGGGAAGCAGGTTTTTAGCGTCAGGCGGGAGGGCCGCGACTGGGGCGAGTTCACTATTTCTTTAATGGGTACCCATAATGTGAGCAATGCCATGGCGGTAATTACTCTCTTGGCCCATTTGGGGTACTCAGCAGAAGAGGTTGCCAGAGCCATTAAGGACTTTGACGGGACGAACCGGAGGCAGGAGCTGCTCTTTAAAAGTCAGGATTACCAGATTATTGATGACTATGGGCACCACCCCGCCGAAATCAAGGCAACTATCAGCGCACTTAAGCCCCTGAGAGGGCGCCTTCTGGTCGTTTTCCAACCTCATCGATTTACGCGAACCCAGCTTTTGATGGATGAGTTCTCCACCTGTTTCAAAGGGGCAGACCGGCTATTTTTGACCGATGTTTATGCCGCCAGTGAAGAGCCTATCCCCGGGATTTCCGGCAAGAGCATGGCCGAGGCCGTAAGAGCCCGCGGTCAAGAGGTGGAATACCTGGAATGCCTGGAGGATGTGGGAGAAGCTGTGGCTAAAAACTCAAGGCCGGGCGATGTTATTTTATTTTTGGGAGCAGGTGATATCACCCAGGAGGCTCATAAGTACGCAATGCTCCTAAATGGAACTGGAACCTGCAATGAACGGACAGAAAATGGAAACCAAAAAATGGCGGAATGAGCTGGAAAAGAGACTCTCTCCGGAGACAGTTTTCCAGCGGGATTACCCCATGAAGAAAGTGACTACACTGAGAATTGGCGGGCCTGCCGATTTTTACGTGCAGCCTTCCAATATAGACCAGTTGAGCTTAATCCTGAGATTTTGCGCTACCGAGGGTGTTCCTTTTTTCCTGCTGGGCAGAGGTTCTAACCTGCTAGTGCGAGATGGTGGCATCAGGGGTGTGGTTTGTACTTTACGCCACTCGTTTTTTTCACAAATAGAAGTCAAGGGTGGCAGGCTTTTGATTCGTGCAGGGGCGGGGGCAACGATGCGGCAGGTGTCGCTGTTTGCCCAGATGAGCGGACTGGCGGGCCTGGAGTTCATGGAAGGTATCCCAGGGAGTTTGGGCGGAGGATTAAGGATGAATGCAGGGGCTTTCAAGTCAAGCCTGCTGGAGGTGGTGGAGAGCGTTTCTGTCATGGACCTGAAAGGTGCTTTAGAAGAGGTGCCTGGATCAAGCATCCAGGCGGACTACCGCAACTGCGCTTTCTTTAAAAACCGGATAGCTCTTTTTGCGATTTTGAGGGCCTACTCTGGAGTGCCTGAGCAGATCAGAGAGCTTATGGCCGAGATGCA